>OBWG01000110.1_pt1 | contig 92698 bp, 85 predicted proteins | sample 1495221 | NCBI WGS metagenome assembly OBWG01 (sample SAMEA2580053, study PRJEB22360) | human gut metagenome | reverse complement strand
AGAGCATCTGCCTTACAAGCAGAGGGTCACAGGTTCGAGCCCTGTAGGCCCCATTGAATGTATTATTTATCAGAAAGTGTGTATAATATCAATATGGGCGAATTCCCGAGTGGCCAAAGGGGACAGACTGTAAATCTGCTGGCACTGCCTTCGGTGGTTCGAATCCACCTTCGCCCACTAAAATGCAGGTTGACAAATTGTCGTCAGGCATTTATACTAAATATATTAGCGCGGGGTGGAGCAGTCTGGAAGCTCGTCGGGCTCATAACCCGAAGGTCGTAGGTTCAAATCCTGCCCCCGCAATTTTTTATGCTTAGGCATAAGGAAAAGGCCCAGATAGCTCAGTTGGTAGAGCAGAGGACTGAAAATCCTCGTGTCGTTGGTTCGATTCCGACTTTGGGCATTTTTTAATTTAATAAGGGCGTGTAGCTCAGTCGGTAGAGCACTTGACTTTTAATCAAGTTGTCCCGGGTTCGAATCCCGGCACGCTCATAATTTTGAAATAGCGGAAATCCTTATGCAGAGGTTTCCGCTATTTTTGGTATATATAAGTAATCAGGGACAGAAAGGTGTACAGATGAGCAGAAGAAGAAAATCAGATTCAAATGGTAAAACAGTGTTCTTGATGGTGCTGGCAGGGATTTTTCTGGCGGCAGCAGTATATGTAGTGGTTCGTGTAGCCGGGGCTATCCATAAGGATTACAGCCAGATTGAGTGGTCCTCAGAGCATAAGACAGAAACAGCCCAGTCCATTGAGATTGAGGAAGAGGAGAAACTGGGATGGAACGAGATGGAAAAGGGCTGGAAGTATAAACTGTCCGATGACTCTTACGCAGCAAATCAGTGGCTGGAAGTGGATGGATTTTTATATCATTTTAATGAAGACGGAATTATGGCTCAGGGGCAGTGGGAAGCTGATGGGCAGATATATACCTGCCATGATGTGAAGGGATATTTGAAGAACATCCAGACTGATTTGGATTATGTACCAGATGATATGGGAGAGAATCTGGACAGTCTTGTAAGAACCAATGCGTTCCGGTGCTATTTGGACGATGAAGATACAGGGATTTTTAAGACAATCCTGTATCGGAAGGCAGTGGAGAATAAAACAAAACCTTTGGGAGATGAAAATGCTCCTGAAAAAACCACACGGTATTCTATGAGGGCAGATGGCGATTATGTTTATTACCTGCCATTGGTAAAGGAAAGTGATAGAAGTAAGCTTACAGAGGCGGAGAAAAGCCTTTGCGGGCGTTTGGTGAGGATGATACCAGGACAGAACGTAAAAGAGATAATTGCCGAAGATGTGGACGGTTATTTGATTTTGGATGGAACAGTTTATTATTCTCAGGGCGGAAAGATACACTCTTCTCAGTCGGGAACAGAAATGGCGGTGGGAGATGTGGCTGGCAGTGTGCATATCAAGGATGGGAACTGTTATCTGGTGGACAGTCTTGGAAATACGATCCTTCCTAAGAATGGAGCTGCGGTGGAAATCGGCGACAGGAGCTATCGGCTGGAGGAAGATGGACAGATCCGCTATGTGAAACGCCGGACGGTGTCTGTAAATGGCAATTCATACGAGCTGAAGGGAAACGGCAACCAGATGGCAGTTTCCATTGAAGCAGATGGAAATACAAAGGATAAAATTACAGGCGAATATGGTGTACAAAGCTTCTGTATTGTGGATAATTCCATTTATTTCTGCGCTTATGTGGACAGAGGAACAAATGGAGAATGGTACAGCCGAATTTTTCGAACGGATCTAAACGGCGGATCAAAGACTGCAGTCAGCGGAATTTTTGCAGGAACAATTTCTAACCTGTATTATTTTGAGAACGAGGGAGAAATGTACGGAGAGTATTATCCTGAAATATGGAAAAATGCTTATGGTGTAATTGTAAATGTGGGAAAGGACGGAAGTGTCTACAGGATCAGTGATAAAAGTGCGAGGAAAGGAAAGAATACCAGTGGAAATGATATGCTGGAGCTTGTGACGGTTCAGGATGGGGAACTGATTTGTCTTTGGAATGACTGTAACTGGAGCAAAGAGACAGGAGTCACTAAGGTACTCTGGAGTAAAGCTATAGAGTTTCCTGTATCTTCTAAAACATCAGTGGAAACGGTTTCAAGTCTGCCAAAAGAAACAGTGTCTTCCACAAAAGAAGAATCCAGGGCGGCAGTGGAGACAGTGCCTGTGAATCCTGAACGGACAACGGGGGGAAAGACATCCGGTTCAGCACAGACCACGGCTTCGCCAAAACAGGATACAGTGCTGGGGACAGACGCACCGGGAAAGAGTACACAGACGCAGCCAACAGAAACAAAAGCAGATGAGGTAAAGATTGTACCTTTGGGATAGGAAAATTAGAACATTCTGTATTTTGTGGGATATTTTTTAGTCGGTCAGTCATCCGATTGAATAATAGCAAAATAGGTGTTTTCCAGGCGTGATTTGTCTGGCGGAAAACACCTATTTTTCTGTTATTGTTTCATGCAGTAATGGGATCAATCCTCATCAAAATCAACCACTACATAAAAGCCGCGGGCATTTTCACGGATGTCCTTTACAATACCATATTCAGATTGGATGCGGTCTCTGGCGGCAAAGCAGCCGGACATGGCGACGGCAGGGTCGATAATGTAGCTATAGCTGCTGGTCCCCTCCCGCTCAATAATCTTTACCTTATCGCCGGGGCTTACAAGGCCGGGACGCTCCATTTTAAATTCAACGGTTCTCATATTTTTGTATTTCCTTTCCGGTTTCTTCGCAGACCTGTTTGATGTATTCACTGAGGCTGTGATCGCCGCAGCCTGCGATAAAGTGATTGCAGCGGTTGACGGGAATCAGTATTTTGTAAGCAGCGCTTTGGCCAATGGCCGCTGCCATGGCGGGTGTAATTTCTCCCATAAGAGCATCTGCGATCACGATGCCAATGGGACCAATGATAATGTCTGCGGTTCTTGCTCCTACGATTACGGGATTTTCGCCGGTGGCGCCGTAGTCGGCTCCGGCTTTCAGCATGGCAGATGTGGCAATACTGTTGGTGCCGATGGCGTATATCTCAAGTTCGGGAAATGTCTTTTTTAACTGCTCAATGACGGATCGTCCCATTCTTCCGCCCTGGCCGTCTATGATAACCAGTTTCATTTGTGAAAATACCTTCTTTCTGTTGTGTTTTACGTTAAAATATTACCAGAGATGAATGGGAAACTCAAGAACAGATGGGGATTGACATTTTAAAGAAGTTATGGATAGAATGGAAATAGATTGAAGACTGGAAAAAAGAAGTTGTCTGATTAAAGGTACGAGAGGAGAGAAACTGTGAAAAAATATGAAAAGGTAAAAGAATATCTCCTTGAACGGATTTTAGATGGAACCTATGTACCGGATCTGCCGATTCCGCCGGAGAGAGAGCTTGCTTCTCTGCTTGATGTGAATCGCATGACAGTGCGCCGGGCAGTGGAGGAGCTGATGTATGACGGTTATCTGATCCGAAAAAAAGGAAGCGGTACGTATCTTACCAGAGAAAAAGTGCGTAAGAACGAACTCATTGCAGCAGGAGAAGAAGAAAAAAATCAGGCGATCCGTTTGATCAGCTGCCGTTACTGCAAAGAAGGGAGTTATGGCTTCCGCATGCTGGGAATACCGGAGAATGGGAGAGAAGGATATTGGAGGATTCGGAGGGTGCGCAGCATTCATATGATTCCCTTTGCTTATGAGGATATTTATCTCAGGGAAGAGTATTTTAAAGAAGTGGATGAGTCTTACCATTCAATCGGTCTCCATGAAATGGTACGTGAAAAGGGAAAGGAAATCCATGTGCTGCGTCAGCAGCAGGTAGAAGCGCTCTTGTGTTTGAAAACCACAGGAGATATTCTCAATGTAAGGGAGGGTTCTCCCATTTTACAGATTAAAACATGGTTTTACCGTGAATCGGATCAGGGGCTGATGCTGTACTGCAGAAGCTATCATCCGGGAGATACCTATACATTTCAGAGTCAGAAAATGGCAATTGGATGCGAAGGCTGTGATCTGGCTTCCTCCGGAGTATGCATAAGATCTTCCGTGCGTGTATTTGACAGTTAAAAAGAACCGCCGGGCTTACACAGGGAACATGATATAAAATCAGAAATCTCTGTGTAAGCCCGGTTTTTTTGTGTCATATAAAATTATTCAGTATTTAAGCAGGGTGCAGAAGAAAACGGGAAAATGCGTTATTCTTAAAGAAAAATATCATCGTTAAAAAAATAATTATTATACCAATTTGAAATTGACATATACCAATGTGGGGATTATACTATAGAAAAAATATACCAATTTTAAAATAGAACTGATTGGTATAGAGGAGGTACTATGAGGTACGTTGGCAAAAGCTATCCGATTCATGACGCACAGCAGAAGGCTTCAGGACGCGCGGTCTATGCCGGAGATATGGAATTAAAGGGAATGCTGTACGGAGCTGTACTGTTCTCCACAATTCCTCATGGAATTGTAAAGAAGCTGGATTGTGAACAAGCATTGGCATATCCGGGTGTTGTAGATATTGCACATTGCTTTAATACTACACAGAAGGAGTATAACCGCTATCAGAGCCAGTTCGGACAGGATCTGATATATACGGAGCGGATATTTAACTCCCATGTACGATTTGTGGGAGACCGCATTGCCTGTGTGATTGCAGAGACAGAAGAAGCAGCCAGAGAGGCTGTGAAGAAGATTCATGTAAAGTATGAGGAACTGCCGTATTCCCTGACGCCGGAGGATACCTTAAAGGGTGTGATCGACAATGTGCATCCGGCAGGTGCTGTATTTGAAGCAGTGGAAATCAGCCATGGGGAAAAACCGGAAGATCCGGAACTGGTAAAGGTAAAAACAACAACTGACTTATCCAGAATCAATCATGTATGTATGGAAACCCATGTATGTGTGGCAGATTATGATAAATATAAGGGTGAGCTGACAATCTGGTCCCCCAATCAGACTGTTTACGGTATCCGTACTCTGGTTGGCGATATTTTTGAAATGGATTACAGCAAGGTACGTGTCATTAAGACAACCATGGGTGGTTCCTTTGGAGCAAAACAGGAATGGGTGCTGGAGCCTGTGGCAGCGGCAGCAGCGATCCGTGTTGGAAAGCCGGTAAAACTAGTGTACAACCGTACGGAAACCTTTGTTTCTACTTATGGACGTTCCCCCATGCATTTTGAAACAGAGTGTATGTTTGAAAAGGACGGTACCTTAAAGGGCGTGGACAGTGATCTGACACTGGATGCAGGAGCTTATCTGGGCAACTCCATCAATTACGCAAGAACGGTTGGACATAAAATGTCCCGCGGATATACATATCCATATTATCACTTCCATTCCAAGACAGTGATTACCAATACCATCGTAAGCGGTGCATTCCGCGGATGGACTTCACCAGAAGCAACGATCATGTTTGAGCACAGCCTCAATATGGGCGCCAAAGCATTGGGAATGGATCCCATTGATCTCAGGATTAAAAATGTAATGCATCCGGGAGATGTGGATTTTCTTTCCAATACTCCAATCGGTAACTTCCGTGCGGCAGAGGCATTAGAACAGGGACGGGATCATTTTAACTGGAACGCAAGAAAAGTAGAAATCCGGAAATTCAACAGTGAAAATAAACGCTATAAGAGAGGACTGGGAGTATCCCTTGGATCTCATGTAAACGGTTTCTATCCTTCCAAGACAGATTATGCAAGAGTAGATATGCGCCTGACAGAAACCGGAAGCGTGGAAATGAATATTACGCTCCATGACCATGGATGCGGTACAGTAGTTGCATTCCAGATGATCGCAGCAGAGGCGTTAGGAATCCCGATGGATAAGGTAAGTCTGGGAGAAGGTGATACAAGATACACTCCTTTAGATGTGGGATGTTTCTCCAGCCGTACTACCTATGTGCAGGGACAGGCAGTGATCCTCTGTGCAGAGGCATTAAAGGATCGGTTAAAGGATCAGGTTAGCGTACTGGCAAATACTCCAAAAGAAGATCTGGTAGTAGAAAATGACCGGGTATATTCCAAGAAGGATCCGGCTGTTAATTACACATGGAGTAAGATTGCGGATGATTCCCAGCAGATCTGCAAGCAGGAGGTATTTGTAAGCAGGGAGTATATTCCGGATACAAATCCCGGCGTAGCAGGTGCTCATTTTGCCATGGTAGAGGTAGATACATATACAGGTATGACAAAGATCCTGGATTATCTGGCTGTTCATGACATCGGACAGGCAATTAACAGGGAAATGTGTGTGGCACAGACTCAGGGCGCTGTCATTATGGGAGCAGGCGCTGCCCTTTTGGAACATGTAGTTACAAAGCCTAACGGTCGTCCAATGGGAAGCTTAAAGGATTATCATTTAATCAACAGCTTTGAAGCTCCCAATGTGAGAGTGGAGTTTATTGAAGATGGAGGAACGGAAGGTCCTTACGGAGCAAAATCCATCGGAGAAGTCTGCCATACGCCGGTAACTGCTGCGGTAGTGGCTGCGGTGAATGACGCATTAGACAGCGATATGAACCATATTCCTCTGACGCCGGATGTGATCTGTGAATATCTGGAAGATAAGGAGAAGAAAGAGAGGGAGCAGTAAAATGAAACTGTCATTTATACTTAATGAAAAGCCGCTGACTCTGGAAACAGAACCAGACAGAAGGCTTCTGGATCTGTTAAGAAAAGACCTGCATATGACAGGCACCAAGGAAGGCTGTGCAGAGGGAGAGTGCGGTGCCTGTACAGTAATAATTGACGGAGAGGCAGTTCATTCCTGTCTGGTTCTGGCCTGCCAGCTGGAAGGAAAGCATGTGACAACCATCGAAGGACTGGAAGAAAATGGTGATCTTTCCAGGATTCAGCGTATTTTCGTAGAGGAGACTGCCATTCAGTGCGGATACTGCACAACCGGCATGATCATGTCTGCTAAAGCGCTGCTGCTGCATAATCCTCATCCAACAGAGGCTGAGATCCGCAATGCACTGGCCGGCAATATCTGCCGATGTTCCGGTTATACCCAGATTATCAGAGCCGTAGAGCGGACGGCTGCGGAAGGAGGATGCTGAAAATGCGTTCATTATCACCAAAAACATGGGATGAGATTCCAGGATGTCTGGCTCAGATGACAGAAGACAGTAAGTTTGTCGGCGGCGGAACGGATTTTATTATTAAACTGAGAATGGGACTGGTAAAGCCGGATGCGCTGTGCTATCTGGGGTATGTAAAGGAATTAAAGGAAATCCGGGAGGATGGAGAATACCTTTCCATCGGCGCTTATGCTACCATGACAGAGATTGAGAAGGATCCAAGGGTCAGAGAGCAGTATCCGGCTCTTATAGATGCGGCTTCTGATGTAGGTTCTCTTCAGATCAGAAATAACGGCACCATAGGAGGGAATATAGGAAATGCGTCTCCGGCAGGAGATCTGCTTCCTGTACTCTATCTTTATGATGCGAAGATCGAAATTATGGGGCCTGATGGTGTTCGTCTGGCAGGTATTGACGAGGTGCTTGCGGGTCCGGGACGGCTGACTCTGGCATATAACGAAGCCATTACAAGGATTCTTCTGCCTCCATGCAGCTACACAACATCATTTGTAAAGCTGGGTTCCAGAAAGAAAGTAACCATTTCCAGAATTGGCGTAGCTCTTGGTTTAGAGATGGAAAAGGATCATGTGAAGGATATCCGCCTTTATATCGGAGCAGTAAGCGTAAAGCCGCTGCATTTGACAAAAGCAGAGGATTTTATCCGCGGAAAAGTATTAAACGAGCTGAATATCCTGGATATGGCGCAGATTCTTTCCAATTATGTGAAGGAAAACGTAGCAGTGGAGTTTGACCGCGATTATAAGGTATATGCGGCTAAGGGCGCTGTAATGGACGCCTTCCTTCGCCTGAAAAGGGATTAAAAATATCTGTAAAACAGGAGATCATGGACATGGAGGAAATAAGGGATCGTGAACAGGAAAAACTCCCAAAGAGTAATCTGATAAGATTTATTCTGCTCAGCACAGCAGGCGCAGTTTTGTTCTTTGCGCCTGTCTGGGAGGGAAATATTCCGGTTGCAGCTATGATAAATGAAATCAAGGATCTTTTAGGAAACAGGATTGACTGGATTGCTGTGATATCCAGCGTTTGTCTGGGTGCAGCGATGATCGTGTCCCTTTTTTCGGGAAATAAGAAAATCAAAGCGTATCTGGCAGATGCAGGGCTGAGAAAATGTTTCTGGGCTGCAGGTATGGTGATTGTACTTTTAAAAGTTTTTCAGGTACCGCTTCCGTTCCTTGAGAATCCGGAGATCGGGGGAAAAATATTAAATCTGGGTGCTACGGTATTTATTACTATTGCAGTTGCAGGAAGCCTGGTGATTTTTATCATCCGGTCTGGTCTGGTGGAGTTTATTGCGGTACTGATGGAACCGATCATGCGGCCTGTATTCCGGCTTCCCGGAGAAGCTGCGGTTAATATTTTATCCTCTTTCGTATCATCCGCGTCTGTAGGCGTATATTTTTCAGAGCAGTATTACAAAAGTGGGCGGTATACCACAAGACAGGTTTGCTCTGTAGTTACAAGTTTCAGCGTGATCAGCGTAGGCTATATCGGAGTGGTGGCTTCTCTGGCGGGAATCAGCGATCTGTACGGAACATTGCTGGCAGTAAGTTTTCTGGCAGTGCTGATCATGGGTGCGATTATGATACGGATACCGCCTCTTTTATGGCTGCCTGATACAAGGATCGATCTCAGTACGGAGGAAACGGCGCAGGAAAAGATGGGATTTTCAATGCGTTATCATACAGCTCTGGAAGCAGGTTGCAGATGTGCGGAAAGCTTTACAGGAAAAGCATTTCTTAAAAATGTGCTTCAGTCCTTTCAGTTTGCGCAGAAGATCGTGGGCGTTATGATACCTACTGTTACGCTGGTCCTGGTGCTTGTGTACTATACACCTTTGTTTGTCTGGCTGGGAAAACCGTTTGAACTGATTCTTGGCCTTGCAGGCGTACCGGACGCAGATCTGGCGGCACCTTCGGTTTTAATCGGTATTGTGGAGGTGAGTCTTCCTGCCATTTTAATCGGAGGGACGCAGGCGGCGGTTCAGACGCGGTTTTTTGTGTCATTGCTGTCCATTGTCCAGATTATATTTTTCTCAGAGGCAGGAAACGCAATCCTGGCATCGGAAATTCCTCTGGGATTTAAAAAGCTGGTAGGAATCTTTCTGATACGGACGGCAGTAGGAATTCCCATCGCTGCTTTTTTTGCCTGGCTGGTATGCGGGCTGTAGGTATGATTAAAAATCCAACAAATAAGGGGATTTGCAAAATGGAAAATCAAACGATTGAAAAAAAGGATACACTCCGGTTTTGTATATTAAGCGTAATCGGTGTATTTATGTATTTTATTCCGGTAAGCGGTTCAGTAGTTCCGGTCGTAGTAATTGTAAATACCGTGAAAAAGATACTGGGAAATGGATTAAACTATGTAGTTCTGCTGGTTTTAATTGCACTGGCGGCAACGATTATCGGTTCACTGGTGTTTAAAAATGAATGGTGTACCCGTTTCCTGGGAGGGGAGAAAAAATCAAAGCTCATTCACTACCTTGTGGCTCTTTTGGTAGTGCTTGCAGTATGGTTTCAGATTCCTCCGGCAGCTGTATTTTCCAATCCGGATGTAGGCGGACAGATTTTAAGCCTGGCAGGTACGGTTATGCTGACCGTTTCTATCTGCGGCGGCTTTATTGTGCTGATTTTAAAGTCCGGCATTGTAGAGTTTGTAGGCACTCTGGCTGAGCCGTTAATGAAGCCCTTATTTAAGCTTCCCGGTGCGGCGGCCATCAACTGCTTATCTTCCTATGTAGTAAGTGCTGCAGTAGGCGTTTATATGACGGATCAGTACTATGAAAACGGTGTGTACAACAGAAGAGAGGCCGTAGCTGCATCTACCTGTTTTGCCACAATTTCCGTAGGCTATGTAGGCGTTCTTTGCTCTCTTGGCGGTATCAATGATATGTATGGTACGATTCTGGGACTGACCTTTGTAATGGTTCTGGTAATGACAGCGATTACCGTACGTATTCCTCCAATCTGCCGTATTCCGGCCACTTATATGGAATGTGCAAAGCCACAGGAGGCCGTACAGGATGATCTTCCCAGATTTAAGCGTGCAGTTTGTGCTGCTGCATTAAAATCCAGAGAATTCGATGGAAAGGCATTTTGCGATAGTATTGTAAGCGCTCTGAAATTCTCACAGAAGATTATCGCGTACATGATCCCTATCGTAATCGTTACCCTTTCTCTGGTGCATCTGACTCCATTATTTACATGGCTTGGAAAACCGATTGCGCCTCTTTTGGGACTGCTGGGAGTTCCCGATGCAGCACAGGCAGCTCCTGCTGTACTCTTAGGCTTTATTGAGGTCAGCCTTCCGACGATTGCAGTAAGTACAGGCGTAGCAGCTCCTGCTGTGTTCTTTACCGTTCTGCTATCCATCTGTCAGATTATCTTTATGACAGAGGCAGGAAATGCCATGCTGGGCGCAAAGTTTAAGATGAGCTTTGCAGAGCTGATTCTGATTTTCCTTGTGCGGACCGTGATTGCAGCGGTACTCATTGCAGGACTGATGCATCTGCTATTTTAATACATCTGTTTCGTGCAGGTCTTGACAAATGGCCTTCAGATGCTATAATCAGAAATGAGCAGAAATGCAAAAGGCTTTGAGGGAACAAGTAATCTGCAGGAAACAGACAGAGAGCAGCCGGCTGGTGGAAAGGCTGTGTGGGGATTGCAGAGGAAGACCAGTCCTGAGCTGTATCAGGGACACTGTTTGAAAACAGAGGAAATGATACCGTACCCCGCGTTAAGGGATAAATGAGTGAAAATCAAGGTGGAACCGTGTATATGCACCCTTGGACATGGAAGTGTGTCCAAGGGTTTTTTATTTTCTAGGACCATTTCTAAAGATAATAATAAGGCTCTCAAAGGGAGTCGGATGATTAAGAAAGGAGTTTTACCATGAAAATCATTTTACCAGACGGAAATGTACAGGAGGCAGAGGACGAGTTAAGAGCCATCCGCCATACTGCTTCCCATGTACTGGCTCAGGCTGTAAAGAGACTGTATCCGGAGGCAAAGTTAGCCATCGGACCGGCTATTGATGACGGCTTTTACTATGACTTTGACAGAGAGGGCGGATTTACGCCGGAGGATCTGGAGAAGTTAGAGGCTGAGATGAAGAAGATCATCAAAGAGAATATTCCCTTAAAGCCATTTACTCTTCCGAGAGACGAGGCTATTAAGCTTATGCAGGAAAAGGGTGAGCCTTATAAGGTAGAGCTGATTGAGGATCTGCCGGAGGGAGAAGTGATCAGTTTCTATCAGCAGGGAGAGTTTACAGACCTGTGTGCAGGCCCTCATATCATGTATACAAAGGGTGTAAAGGCATTTAAGCTGACAAGTATCGCAGGCGCTTATTGGAGAGGCAGCGAGAAGAACAAGATGCTGACCAGAATCTACGGAACTGCATTTGCAAACAAGGAGGATCTGGAAAGTTACCTGACCATGCTGGAAGAGGCAAAGAAGCGTGACCACAGAAAGCTGGGCAAGGAACTGGGCCTGTTTATGTTTACAGAGGAAGGTCCAGGTTTCCCATTTTTCCTTCCAAAGGGAATGACGTTAAAGAATACCCTGATCGATTACTGGAGGCAGATCCATTTAAGAGAGAATTATCAGGAGGTTTCTACTCCTGTGATCTTAAGCCGCAGGCTGTGGGAGACTTCCGGTCACTGGGATCATTATAAGGATAATATGTATACTACTGTGATCGATGAGGAAGATTACGCCATCAAGCCAATGAACTGTCCAGGCGGTATGCTTGTATATAAGTCTCAGCCCCGTTCCTACCGGGATCTTCCTTTAAGAGTGGGAGAACTGGGGCTGGTTCACCGTCATGAGAAGAGCGGACAGCTTCACGGTCTGATGCGTGTACGCTGCTTTACTCAGGATGATGCTCATATCTTTATGACTCAGGAGCAGATCACTGAAGAGATCAAGAATGTTACAAGGCTGATTAACGAGGTTTATACCCTCTTTGGTTTTGAGTATTTCGTAGAGCTGTCTACAAGACCGGAGGATTCCATGGGATCTGACGAGGATTGGGAGATGGCTACCAACGGCCTTAGAAATGCTCTGGAGGAAATGGGCTTAAACTACATTGTAAATGAGGGTGACGGCGCATTCTACGGTCCCAAGATCGACTTCCATCTGAGAGATTCCATCGGCCGTACATGGCAGTGCGGAACCATCCAGCTGGATTTCCAGCTGCCGCAGCGTTTTGAGGCTGAGTATGTGGCAGAGGACGGCACAAAGAAACGCCCGATCATGATTCATCGTGTATGTTTCGGTTCCATCGAGCGTTTCATCGGTATCCTGATCGAGCATTTCGCAGGCAAGTTCCCTGTATGGCTGGCTCCTGTTCAGGTAAAGGTAATCCCTGTATCTGAGAAGTCCATGGAATATGCATCTGGTGTATATGAGAAGTTAAGAGCTGCTGGTATCCGCACCGAGCTGGATCACAAGGATGAAAAGGTAGGATATAAGATCCGTCAGGCACAGCTTGAAAAGGTACCGTTTATGCTGGTACTGGGTGAGAAGGAAGCTGCTGAGGGCGCAATTACGGTAAGAAGCCGCGATAAGGGCGATCTGGGAAGCGCACAGCTGGATGAATTTATCGCAAATGTGAAGAAGATGGTGGAGAGCAGGGAGAGATAAAACTGTCTTTGGTCTGGGGGAAAAACCACTGATGTGAGAGCGGGCAGAAAGTCTATGGCCGGTACTCCGGTTTTTCCACTAAAAAGAAAATAAATGCTGTATAAAAAATACCCTGAGCGGTGAAAGGAAACTGCTTGGGGTATTTTTAAATTTCACAAGACAAACCCCCCAATATGGAGTATTATAATACCATAGAATAAACAAGCAGAAAGCAGGTGGAAATTGTGAAAATCGCGGTGATCGGATACAGCGGTGCGGGGAAATCGACGCTGGCGAAGAAACTGGGAAAGTTGTTTCGGTGTCCGGTGCTGCACCTGGATCGGATTCAGTTTGAACCGGGCTGGAAGGAGCGGGACCGGGGGGAAGCCAAAAGGATGGCAGAGGAGTTTCTGGATGAGAATGAGAAACGCGGCTGGATCATTGATGGAAATTATACCGGTTTCAGTCAGGAACGCCGGTTAAAAGAGGCGGATCTGATTGTTTTTATGAATTATCCCAGGTGGATCTGCCTGTGGCAGGCGCTGATGCGTTCCCATATTTATAGAGGAAGAACAAGAGAGGATATGGGAGATGGCTGTATTGAAAAAATGGATTGGGAATTTGCCTGGTGGATTCTCCACAAGGGGAGAAACAGGAGAAAACGGCGTCAGTACCGAGAGATTATAGAGCGTTATCAGGAGAAAGCGCTGGTGGTGAGAAACCGGCGTCAGCTGCGCAGGGTCATGATACAGATGGTGGAGCGGCGAAAGGACAGGCTGAGTGCAGGCGGGGGAGGAAGAAACGCATGAGGGAAGAGGAACTTCTCATTCATCGTCTGAAAAGGTATGAAAGATCAGATATGTACCCGTTTCATATGCCGGGGCATAAGCGTCTGAAAGGGGGAGCTGAATATGAAACGTGGTTTCAGAATGGAATGGCATTCCCAAATCCCTTTGAGGTGGATATTACAGAAATAGACGGTTTTGACAATCTGCATCATGCCGAAGGCATTTTAAAAAAATCAATGGAGTGGGCGGCCGGGCTATATGGGGCAGACCGGACCTGGTATCTGATAAATGGAAGTACGGCGGGACTTTTATCTGCAGTCTGCGGCTGCGTACCTCCAGGCGGGCGGATCCTTATGGGGCGCAACTGTCACAAGGCGGCGTATCATGGAGTCTATCTTCATCAGCTTCAGACCTCCTATGTTTATCCACAATCTACGGGAGAATGGGGGATTCAGGGTGGAATTTTGCCGGAGGATGTGGAAAAGTCCCTGAAGGAACAGCCGGATATCCGGGCAGTGCTCATCGTATCGCCTACCTATGACGGGATTGTGTCGGATGTGAAGGAAATTGCCAGGGTGGTTCACCAGGCGGGGCTGCCGCTGATTGTAGATGAGGCCCATGGGGCCCATTTTCGGTATAGTGAGGTATTTCCGCAGTCTGCCCTGGAACTGGGGGCGGATGTGGTAATTCAAAGCGTCCACAAGACTCTGCCCAGTCTGACACAGACGGCGGTGCTCCATATGAAATGCAATCGTTCTGATAAGGGATTCTATATGGACATGGAGGCAGTGGAGCGGTATCTGCAGATCTTTCAGAGCAGCAGTCCTTCCTATGTTCTGATGGCATCCATTGAAAACAGTATATTCCAAATGGAGAGGCTGAGGGTAAGCGGCGGCCTGAATTATTTTACAGAGGCTCTTTTACAGGTGCGGGAGCGTCTGGCAGCTATGAAATGGCTGCGTCTGGCGGGAGATGAACTGAAAGGGAGCTGCGGTATTTTCGACGTGGATCTGTCAAAGATTGTGGTATCCACAGGATATGCGCCCTTTGATGGAGAGCATTTGTCAGAGATTCTCAGGAAACAGTACCATCTGGAAATGGAAATGTGCGGGGCGGATTATGTGACGGCCATCACAGCGGCAGGTGACAGTAAAATGGGGCTGGAGCGACTGGAAGCTGCGCTGCTTGCCATTGATCAGGAAATAGAAAAGAGCAGTTTTGGCGTATGTGAAAAAACCAAAATGCCTGAATCGGAGCAGAAAAAGAAACATTCGGTATCTGGAATGGATGAAACAAAGGAAACAGGACCCATGGGTGTATATACAATACCGGCTCGAACGGTATGCACGGTGCGGGAGGCTCTGGACGCAAATAAGGGGAGAATCCCCCTTGAAGAAAGCGCCGGGCGGACGGCTGGGGAATTTGTATATATTTATCCGCCGGGAATCCCTCTGATTGCTCCGGGGGAGTGTATAACGGATCAGGTGCTCACGGTGATTTTAGATTATATAAAAAAGGGCCTTCCGGTACAGGGACTGTCGGATACGCAGAGGAATACTATCTTGTGTGTTGAGCAATAGGAACAGGAGCGTTAAAAATGGGATATATATTTTACGTTATGGGCAAAAGTGCCTCTGGCAAGGATACAATTTATAAGGAGCTGGTGCGCCGGCTGCCGGAATACGGCACGGTGCGGATGTATACCACCCGGCCGATCCGGGACGGGGAACAGGATGGCGTGGAGTATTATTTTACAGATCAGGCGCATCTGGATCGGCTGGAAGGCCAGGGAAAGGTGATTGAGTGCCGGACGTATGATACGGTGTTCGGGCCATGGAGTTATTTTACGGCCGATGACGGTCAGATCGATCTTGACCATGGGAATTACCTGATGATCGGAACGCTGGATTCCTATGAAAAAATGGTAAAATATTATGGAAAAGAAATACTTGTCCCCATATATATCTATGTGGATGATGGAGTCCGGCTGCAGCGGGCCCTTGACCGGGAAAAATCACAGAAGTCGCCGAAATACACGGAAATGTGCAGGCGGTATCTTGCAGATGAGAATGATTTTTCCCCGGAACGGCTGACGCAGTGCGGTATCGCAGGAGGATATGAAAATGGGGATCTTAATACTTGTATCTGCTCTGTTTTAAAGGATATAGAGGACAAAATGAAGCCGAAACTCTAAGGGAGTCAGGGCTCATTTTATAAATATGTGACAGCCATATCAGGCTGCAGACAAAAGGGAAGGAGATAAGAAGCATGAAGAAAATTGGTTTTATCGGCGTTGGCATTATGGGAAAATCCATGGTGCGGAATTTGAGAAAAGCTGGATACGAGGTGGCGATTTACACCCGTACGAAGTCGAAGGCAGAGGATGTGATCGCAGAGGGAGCCGTGTGGTGTGATACCGCAGCAGAGTGTGCAAGAGGCCGTGACGCGGTAATCACCATTGTGGGATACCCAAAGGATGTGGAAGAGGTTTATTTTGGAGAAAACGGCATCCTTGCAAATGCAGAACCGGGAACTTATGTAATTGATATGACCACCACCAGTCCCAAGCTGGCTGTGCGGATCTGGGAAGCGGCAGAGAAGGCAGGACTTCATGCGATCGATGCTCCCGTTACCGGAGGCGACACGGGCGCGAAGGCAGGTACGCTGACCATTCTGGCAGGAGGAAAAGAAGAGGACTTTAATGCCTGTGTGCCTGTATTTGAGGCGATGGGAAAGAATATTAACTATGAAGGCAAGGCGGGAAACGGACAGCATACGAAGATGTGCAACCAGATTGCCATTGCCGGAGCGCTGGCGGGCGCCTGCGAGGCCATGGTTTACGCAAAGAATGTGGGTCTGGATGTGGATACCATGCTGAAGTCCATTTCCACCGGGGCAGCGGGAAGCGCCCAGATGAATAATGTTGCATCCAAGGCGGCAAAGGACGATTATGCTCCCGGTTTTTTCCTGAAACATTTCATTAAGGATATGGGAATTGCCGACGAGGAGGCCCTGGCAGCAGATACGAAGTTAGGCGTGCTGGAGGACGTGCTGGCAATGTCAAGACAGCTGGAGGCAGAAGGGATGGGAGACCTGGGAACGCAGGCGCTGATTAAGTATTACAGGTGGTAGAAAATCCTATAAAGGATCAAATAAAAAGCCCGGAGAAGAAACTCTGGGCTTTTTCAATCATCTGGCAGACGTTTTAAAGTCTGCATAAAAGAGCGTGTACCGCTGCAGGCGGTAGCCCTCTCATATTCTTACATCCTCAGCGCTGTGGGTTTCTTTTTCATGTATCTTAAGGGGCATCATCAGATGGTGTATCATGATCTGATATGCTTTGGGGCCATCGCCTGCTTTCAGTGCGTCCAGATATTGTCTGTGTTCATCCACAGTACCCTGGATACGGCCTTTCACGGCCAGGGCGTCCTGGGAAGTCAGGCGGATCAGGTAGAGAAGGCGCTGGAAGATCTGGTTAAACTCATCATTTTCCATATAATTAACCAGCAGGAGATGAAACTGGTGGTCATAGTGGATAAAGCTTTCTAATTTATCCTCTTTATTCAGGGAGGATTCCATGGACAGAAGGGACTGTTCCAGGCTGTGATACAGCTGCTGCTTTTTTTCTGTATGTGCCTGAGAAGCGATCTGGTTGGTGCAGAAGCCTTCGATGGCACACCGGATCTCAATGCTGTCTTTCATGTCCTTTTCATTTAACTGCCGGATCATAAAGCCTTTGCTGGGAATGATCGTAATATATCCATCCTGGCTTAAGCACTGCAGCGCCTCTCTCATAGGCGTACGGGAAATGCCGATCTGGGCCGACAGCTTTGTTTCCGAATAGAGTCGGCCCGGCTCCAGTCCGCCGGATAGAATACTGTTTTTAATGGAATCATATGCCTGCGTCTGCAGGAAACTTTTCTCTTTCATAAAATACCTGTACCTTGTCTGAAGTTCTGGATTATTTCTGAGTAACGGTTCAGGAAGATGCCCCATCCTGAATCGTTGCATTTCTGAAAATATTTCAGCCGAACCATCATTTTTATAGTTTCATCTTAAGTCAAAGCTGTTTGTCTGTCAAGAATATCCCCGGATTATGGAAGAAACAGGAGGTCATAGGATGATTTATGAAGAGAAGCGTCGAGTTAAAAATTGCACAAAATAATTGTTATAATTTTGTCTATAATGCTGTTTGATCGAATCTTGACAGTATACCGATGTGCCGGTATACTGGCTTATAGACAGATATATAAAGGGAAGTAAAAGCCTGCCTGGTATGGGCAGGGAGAGCTTCTCAGAAATTATTACAATTTCAAGGAGGAAAATAAAATGTGTGTTTATGAAATGGGAAATTTAAGAGTTGTTGATCTTTCCAAGATCCTGGATCCGGCTACAGAGACAAGAAGATGTCATCTGTTCCGTTTCAACACAGGCGGCCCAATCCCGGATTACCATACCAATATGGATCTGATGAGCCATCTGGGTACTCACTGCGAGTGTCCTTATCATCATGATGATAACTGGCCGTCTGCAGCAGACCTGCCCTTAACTACCTTCCTGGGCCGCGCTGTATATGTTGATTTCAAGGAAACGGTTGCAAAGAGAGGACACATTACAGCAGCTGATTTAGACCGTGAGGCCAAGAAGGTTAAGGAAGGCGATATTGTGATCATCGATTCCTCCTACAAGCTGTATCCATTTACACCGGATACAAATACAGAGAAGGATCAGCGTCTGTTAGTAGGTGCTGAAAGCGCGCAGTGGTTCAAGGATCACAAGGTAAAGGCAGTGGGATTCGGTGATGGTGTTTCTATTGAAAACTGCAATGAAGATGTGAAGCCGTTCCATGATATCCTGATGGCAGAGAACATTGTGTTCCTGGAGGTATTAAGAAATCTTGAGCAGTTAAAGAAGGATGTATTCTTTATGAGCTATTCTCCGCTTCCAATCAAGGGACTTGATTCCAGCCCTGTACGTGCATATGCAATCGAGGGCCTGGCTGAGTTTTCTGAATAATACAGGAACGTTAGATTAAGGAGAGATTATGAGAATTGCCGTGATCGGTGCGGGAGCAATGGGGTCTATCTATGGAGGCCGTCTGTCCCAGCACAATGAAGTTATATTAGTAGATACCAATGAAAAGGTGGTAGATCAGATCTGTAAGAATGGCCTTAAGATTGATGAAAATGGAACGACCGACTGTTATCATCCTGCGGCGCTCTGCGATACGTCCAATGAGAAGCCGGCAGATCTGGTGATCCTCTTTGTTAAGGCATTATTTTCCAGAAGTGCTCTGGAAAATAACCGCTCTCTCATTGGGCCGGATACCCGTCTGATGACACTTCAAAACGGTGCGGGACACGAAGATCTTTTAAAGGAATTTGTGAATGAGGACCGTGTGATCATTGGAACAACAGAGGATAACGGAGCAGTCCTTGATTTTGGCCATGTGAGAAGAGGCGGAACCGGCGTTACCAATGTAGGTATGCTGACAGAGGATAAGGACGGATTTTTAGGCCGCCTGAAAGAGACGTTTGACAGCTGCGGCTTTGAGGTACGGATACATGAAAATATTCAGTATCTCATCTGGGACAAGCTGTTTACCAATGTATCTCTGAGCGCTCTGACGGGTATTCTGCAGGTAGATATGGGGTATATCGCCGCAGACGAATATACCTGGAAGCTGTGCCGTCAGCTGATCCATGAAACGATCCTGACAGCGGCTGCCGCAGGTCTTGAATTTGATGAAGAAGCTGTAGCCGAAAAGGTGAAAAAGACATCTCTGAACAATCCTTCCGGCTGTACCTCCATCCGGGCGGATCTGAGAGATGGCAGACGTACAGAAGTAGACACGATCAGCGGCGCGGTAGTGCGCGCTGCAAAGAAATACAATGTAGAAGTGCCGGGGCACGAATTTGTGGTGAATCTGGTACACGCTATGGAGGGAAGAGGATAAAGGAAGTTCTCTGAAATGATAAAAAGCAGGCTGCTGCATAAGAACAACGGCCTGCTTTTTTCATAGGGATCAGAAAAATCCGAAACGCTTTTTGGGAGACGGCGGCAGATGGACGGCCTCCAGCAAATAGAGGTACATCTGTTTCATGGTTTCAGGATCCACCCATTCAGGCGTGTCCCGGCAGCCTCCGTGCATGGTGGAGGATACCTCCATCTGCTCCATGATCATATGAAATTCAGGAGGTCTTCCCAGGATTCCTTCTCCATATGTGGCAAGGGTCTTAAGGTATTGAATATCCCATCTGGGAACCATCGAAAGGCTCAGCACTGGTATGTGAAGCCCCCGGAAGGATACATCATCACTGGGCGGAAGATACTTTAATACCTGCCCGTGGTATTTCTCCAGAAGTTCTTTCCGGCAAAAGGGCTGCATGACCGTCTTTTTTTCGTGGCCCTTTCCGCAGATGGCCAGAGTGTCGCCATAGCCGCAGACGTCCAGATTGATAATTCCTGTGAGACAGGATCGGTCCATAGAGGTAGCATAGAGCCTGCTCCCGGCGTTTCCGGTTTCTTCGCCGTCAAAGAAAGCAAAACGGGCAGGGAAGTCCTCCTCCTTCAGTTTTTTTGCCAGGTCGATGAGAATACACAGGGCAGCGGCGTTGTCATTGGCTCCGCTGCTGCCGGGCACAGCATCGTAGTGGGCGCAGAAAAGGAAGGAAGGCCCGCTGTTCCAGGGTGACACAAGATAGTTTCGTATCCCTCTGGGATTGCCCATGGAGGCGTCCTCCTCCTGCAGCGTGAAGTTCAGTCCCTCCTCAAGGAGGATCTCTGACAGCGCTGTCTGGCGGCTGTCAGGATCCTTTTGAGAAAGGCGTTCCAGGTGTCTGTTGATCATCATAATGTAATCCTCGTGTTTAACGAAAAGGGCTGTTACAGAGGCGTGTGTCTTATAAGCAGGCGTCCATGGGAACCTTTACCACTATTTTTCGTATGGGGGCCGCTGTACTGCCGGACTGTATGGCCGGAATGTGCACATCCCATGGGAAATATATGGCATAAGTACCTACATTCATTGCAATTCTGCCTTCAGCGGTGTCTGGATCGTTGTGATAAAACAGGATATCTCTTGGAGTATCCAGAAGATCCTCATCTGTCTGATAGGATCCGTTGTCACTGTAAAAACCGGCCTCCTCCGGGCCTCCTGCAGCCAGAAACTGCACATCGATATTTTTACGGTGGATTTCCGGGCGCAGAGTTTCTCTGGGAGACGTGGTAAGGTCGAGAACCTGGAGAATGGCGGGAACGCCGTTCAGGCTGATGTCAAATTTACCTGGCTCATGATTGGCCAGATCGGTTTCCTTTAGAAAGCGCAGGGCGCTCTGAAGCGGTTTTGGAAGAATTGCTGTTTGCTGCTCAAAAAATTCGTTGTTGATGTTTCCGTAGATCATGGTAGGTTCCTCCTTGATAATTGTATAATAAATGCCTGAAGACAGCAGAAACGTCTGCTACTGCATGGATGTCAGGCCGCCGTCGACACATAGTATCTGTCCGGTTACAAAGGATGCGGCGTCGCTGCAAAGGTAAAGGGCGGCGGCCGCGATATCCTGTTCCTTTCCTATGCGTCCCAGAGGGATGCGGTCGGTCAGTTTTCTGTAAAATACAGGATCATCCAGCTGAAAGGAATTGATGGGGGTATACACAAAGGTAGGGGCGACGGCATTACAGGTAATGCCGTATTTTCCCCATTCACAGGCAAGCTGTCTGGTGTACATATTTACCGCGCCCTTGCTGGCACAGTATGCAATATAATGTTCGGTTGTTCCGATAAAGCTTTTCACGGAGGAAAGATTCAGGATACGTCCATATTTGTTCGGGATCATAAAACGTGTCCCCACCTTCCTCGTTATGCGGTGAAGGGCGTGCACATTCAGTTCCATTACTTCCTGAAACGTTTCATCATCGTAGCTTTCTGCGGGGAGCAGACGGTTGATTCCGGCACAGTTGACCAGGATATCTATGGAGCCAAAGGCCTTATCCACCTCATCCAGCATATGATCAGCGCTGTCGGAACAGGTGATGTCACAGGCGAGAGAAAGAAAGGGCCTGTTGAGCTTTTTGGCATAGTCTGCAGCAGGGGCCGCTTTTTCCGGATGGTTGCTGCATACAGCTACCTGAGCACCTTTTTGAAGAAATGACAGGGCTACAGCGCTTCCCAGCCCTCCGGTGCCGCCGGTGATCAGTGCTGTTTTGCCATTGAGAGAAAACAGTTCGTCATAATTGGTCATAAATGTATACCGCCTTTCCTGAATATGGATCAGTCCTGTAGGTCTGTGACGCCGCTGCCGACGCCCTCCTGGCTGGCTGCGGTGAAATACTGTGGGTTGTGTGACTTTAAAGGCGCTGCCAGCAGAAGCATTCTGGACATATGGTGGGAGTAGATCTCACTGGCATTGTCATAGTCGCGGGCTGCAAGGGCATCCGTCAGATCGGTCAGTTCACACAGGAAGCCTTCCACAACCGCTGTGCTTCCTGCAGCCAGATAGAGAAGCCGCTGCAGATCCACATCTGCTTTCTGGAGGGAGATCCAGATCAGATCCATATTGCCTGCCAGCACATAAAGCTGTCTGTAATACTCAGATAATATCCGGGCGGACTGCGTCAGATCTCTGCGGGATATATGATGGCGAAGCTGTCCAAGCTGGTGATACAGGATTTCCAGCTGTGTTTTGGAAACCTTTTTAATATATATGGACTGGATCATAGAAGTCCCAAGTTTGGTATGGAGCCATACCGCCTCCTCAATACGCTGCTGATCGATCTTAGAGACAAATGCTCCCCGGTTTGGAATGATATCTACCAGATTCTCACGGGAGAGCTTAAAAAAGGAATCATGCACAGGGGTTCTGCTCATATCCAGAGAGGCTGCGATATCCGCTTCGTTCATTTTCTGGCCCGGAAGAAGCAGAAGCTCTAAAATACATTTTCTGATGATGCGGTAAGCGTACTGCCGGGCGTCCTCAGAAGGATTGCGGGCAGGAAAACTCTGCTCACGAAACAGAAGCAGGGAAATATAAATCACCTCTCTTTCTTTAGGGGTTAATTATAGAATATCATAGCGTGTCAAAATGTAAAACCCGTCATAACTTGTATGCAATCTTAAATCAGGGAATCTTCTTTTATATATTTTACCATTATTTGTGAAAAAAGCAACTGATAAATAAAAAAATAACAAAGATTATAACGAAAATGTTAAAAAAAGGTTGCACTAATAAAGAAAATATGATATTTTGTATATATTGATAAAATGCAGTTGAGCTTAAAAAGAGGCGATACAGTAAACTGAAATGCAATTTTAAAGTTTGCTTGTATGCAATCTGGATGGCTGTATGGAAGGGTTTATTGCCTGCGGTTGCATTTCAAATACTGTGCTGGATAAAGGAGTTGTGCAGGATGATGGACAGAGGAGAGATTCTGGAGGGAGCCAGACCGCAGAATGAAGCCTATGAGGGTTTAAAACATCAGATACTCAGCCTGGATATAGAACCGGGAGAGATGCTGAGTGAAAGCATTTTATCATCTCAGATGAATGTGGGCCGACCGCTGATGCGGGATGCGCTGGCGCAGCTGGCTGAAGAAGGATATGTTATGGTTTATCCTCAAAAGGGCACGGCGGTTACTATGATCGATCCGGAGCGGGTCAGACAGGCGGTACATACCCACATTGTACTGGAGCAGGCGGTGCTTGCCGAGGCTTGTCAGCAGGGACTTACCGGTGCACAGCTGGAATATCTCGAATGCATACTGGAAGAGCAGAAGCGAAGGGGAGATGATGCGGTTAAACGCATGATCCTGGAACGGCAGATGAGCAACGCTCTGGCAGCATTCTGTGGAAAGAAATATATGTTAGATGTGTTTCGTACCATGGACTGCGATATGCTCAGAGTGAAATGCCTGCATTACAATACATTTGGTTTCCCTGCGCAGATGTTTCCGCCCTCAAGCTGGGAATATACCCAGGTAGAGGGAAGGATGCTGGTAGACAATCTGAGAAGAAGGGATACAGATGCCGCATGGCTGCTCTGTTCCAACCATTTCAAAATGGTTCTTCTCCACATGGATTCGCTCAGGGGAATCTATCCACAGTTCTTTTCCGGATGAAGGGGAGCGGGCAGTAAAACTGCCGGAGGCTTTGCAGTCCGGATAGAAAATACACCTATTTAAAATGGAAGGGGATGAGGTCTGAAGATATCGTTGGAGAGAGGGGCTTTGACAAAAACAAAAAACAATGTGTAGTAGTAGGGAAAAAAGATACAAGGAGGAAATACCATGGAATATATCATTGGTATCATTTTATTGCTTACGTTTTTTGGCTTGGCATACTACTGTATCAAGGGCCACAACCTGATGATTGGTTTCCTGATCATCACAATCGTCTGGACAATTCTCCCGCTGGGAGGAACGCTTTTCGCAAGCCAGGCATTCCTGGAGTCCAATCCGGTTCTTCAGTTTGAGGGCGTAAAGGGTCTGGTTAAGATTCTTAACAGCATTTATCAGAGCGCTCCTGAGGGCTGGGGTACAACTCTTGTAAATGTGTGCTGGGGCGCATGGTTCGGTCGTGTACTGATGGAAACAGGAATTGCGTCTACTCTGATCCGTAAGACCGTGGAGCTGGGCGGAGACAAGCCTCTTGTTACCATTACCCTGTTAAATGTTGTTACAGCGATTATCTTTACTGCAATGACCGGCGCAGGCCCTGTAATTGCAATCGGCGTTATCGTTCTTCCTATTCTGATGTCCTTAGGTATTCCGAAGGCGATTGCGATGTTCAGCTTTATGGGTTCTGTTGCAGCTGGTATTTATCTTAATCCGGTTAACTTTGCACAGTACCGCGCATTCTTTATCCAGCCGGATCAGATGCCTGATTTCACACTGGGCTGGTATGTATCACACTGGGGCTTTGCCGCATTCCTGATCATGTTAGTGGCTACCACGATCCTTTCTGCAATCTATCTGAAACGGTCAAAGACCAGCCACGCATGGGCAGCTCAGGGCAGGAGCGCATCTGCTGAGCAGAAGAATGCTCCGTTCTATACGCTGATTCTTCCGATCGTTCCGGTTATCTTAAAGATCTGGCTGGATTTCTCCGTAATCGGCGGCTTTGTGATCGCAGGCTTTGCAGCGCTTTTCCTGTGCGGAAGAATGAAGGGAACTTTCAAGGAGAACTGCCAGCTGGTAAATAAGTTATATTATGACGGTGTAGTTGATACAGCCCCGCTGGTAGGCTTCCTTCTTACACTTCCAATGTTCAATGCAGTTGCTTCCTTTGCATCTCCTTACTTTAGAGTAATTCTTGGCGGAGTAATGCCTAAGAGCGAGCTGGTGGTATGTATTGCGTTTGCGGCTCTTCTGGTTATGGGTCTGTTCCGCGGACCGATGACACTGGTAGGATGCGGCGCGGCTACGCTGGGTGTTCTTTCAAATGTGGCCAATTTCTCAGTGCCGTTCTTATACGCTGTATTTGCCATTCCGACCATCACTGTAACCATCGGATGTTGTATCACACAGTCCTGGGTTGCATGGGGACTGGCATATACAAAAGTGGATTCCAAGGACTTCCTGAAGCTGTCCATTCCTAATGCGTATGTAACAGGCGTGCTTCAGTATGTAGCGGCGTTTGTAATGCTTGCCGGACTTGGCGCTGAATGGTTTATCAAATAATATCAAACTCTCTTAAAACAATGTATATCTGAAAATGCGGGGGCGCCCTGAGTGCTCCCCGCATATCCCCTGATCCGTTTTTATCAGAAAGATCCAGAATAAGAAAAAGCAGAAAGGAATAAAAGAGTATGGCAGAACGTAAACACAGAGCTGTCCGTATGGGTATCGACGTAGGAGGAACTTATACAAAGTGCGTCGCAATGGATAATGAGACTCATGAAATTATTGGAAAAAATGAAGTAAAGACTACCCACGATGATGAAAATGGCGTTGCTGCCGGCGTAGTTCAAAGCTTTAAAAACTGTATGCGCGAGAACGGCATTGCGCCGGAGGATGTAGTATTTGTCGCGCACTCTACAACCCAGGCGACCAATGCATTTATCGAGGGCGATGTGGCAAATGTCGGTATAGTAGGCGTGGCTGGCGGAGGCCTTGAAGGATTTCTGGCAAAGCGTCAGCTTGCTCTGAAGGATATTGTTTTAGATGAAAAGGTCGGCAGAATGATAAAGGTATTCAATACGTTTATCAAGAAGAAAATGCTGACAGAAGATCTTATCAATCAGAATATCGATGACCTGTTAAACCAGGGAGCGCAGGTAATCGTTGCCTCCATGGCGTTTGGTGTGGACAGCATGGATGAGGAAATTATGATCCATGACTGTGCGGAAAAGAAAAATGTGCCTGTTAGTATGGCTTCTGATATTACAAAGCTGTATGGCCTTACAAGACGTACACGTACAGCAGCAATCAATGCTTCGATCCTGCCAAAGATGATGGCGACTGCAAACGCAACGGAATCTTCGGTAAGAGAGGCAGGTGTTACAGTTCCTCTTATGATCATGAGAGGCGACGGCGGCGTTATGGAAATCGGCGAGATGCGCAAGCGCCCGATTCTAACCGCGTTATCAGGCCCGGCCGCTTCGGTTATGGGTTCTCTTATGTATCTGCGTGCTTCCAATGCTATTTACTTTGAGGTAGGCGGAACCACTACCAATATCGGCGTCATTAAAAATGGTCGTCCCGGTGTGGATTATGCTCAGATTGGCGGACATGATACATATATCAGCTCTCTGGATGTGCGTATTCTTGGATGTGCCGGCGGTTCTATGGTCCGTATCAATGACAGGGAGGTTGTAGATGTTGGCCCGCGTTCCGCTCATATTGCCGGTTGTGAATATGCGTGCTTTACCCCTGAGGAAGAGATTGTTGATCCGCAGATTGAGATGGTAAGTCCGAAACCCAGCGATCCCGCAGATTATGTAACCATTCGGTTAAAAAACGGAAAGCGCATCTGCTTTACGAATACCTGTGCGGCCAACGTTCTGGGACTGATCGATGAAAAGTATTTTGCCCACGGAAATGCCAGCGCGGCGCGCAAGGCAATGCAGCCGGTTGCAGATAAAATGGGCATCACTGTGGAGCAGCTGGCGACACAGATTCTGGACAAGGATTTTGAGAAGGTTAATGCCTGCATCAATGCTCTGGCTGAAAAATATCAGCTGGATCATGACAGTATGAAACTGGTGGGCTGCGGCGGCGGCGCGGCTTCTCTGGTACCGTATTGCGCGGAAAAGATGGGACTCCAGTATGATATCCCGGAGAACGCAGAGGTAATTTCCTCCATTGGTGTTGCTCTTTCCATGGTACGCGACGTGGTGGAGCGTGTGATTCCCAGCCCGACCCAGGAGGACATTCGCGAGATTAAAAAAGAGGCTGCGGATGCTGCGGTAAGCTCCGGCGCTTCGCCGGATACAGTGGAGGTGCATATTGAGATCGACAGCCAGACCGGAAAGGTAACGGCTATCGCAACAGGCTCCACGGAGGTTAAGACCACAGACCTGCTGAAGGAATGTGACGAGAACGAGGCGAAAGAACTGGCAACTCAGGACTTTGGCCCCATGGTAAGCCAGATTCGGCTTGCAGAGAAAACAGATAAATTCTATGTATATCAGGGCGAGCGGGATGGAAAGCAGCCCATTCGTATCGTTGATAAAAAGGGATTTATCAAGGTACAGTGCTCAAACGGCAAGGTTGTAAAATGCGCTGTACAGGATTATAAAGAGGTTGTAGAGTCCATCTGGAAAGATGTAGCCGTATTTAAGACAGACTCTATTCTGCGCCCCGACTTCTTTGTATGTGTAGGCCCGCGTGTAGGCGATTACAGCGCGGTTGATCTGGAGCAGATCTTCCTTCTGATGGATCTTGATCTGGGCGACAGAGAACCGGAGGAAGAGATCATTATTGTAGGCTCTGTTACGGAGATCTGATAGACTATGAAAAAAGAGGAATTTCGGAGAGCTTTAAAGCCCATAGCGGATGGCCTCTTTGGAAAACAGGGTGCCGTAAGGTATGAACGTCCGCATTTTGCCGTCCGTCCCCTGGAGCGTATGCTCCGGGATCTGACGGCGATCCCGCTGGAAGATCAGTACGCGTATGCTTTTTCCAGAGAGCCTTTAAATGGAAAATTTAATGATGAGCAGCGGAAGAAATGGACGGCGCAGGCCATTGGCTGCGGACGGGAATATGCAAAAAAAATCTGCAGTTCCTATGGCGTCACAGCGCCTGAGGCACTGGCGCAGGCCATGGGGCTGGAGGTGTTATACCCTTCTTTTCCTGAGAATGCAGACAGGGTGTTGTTTGCGGAATTTCGCGAACCGGGGAACATCAATATTTATATGGATGCAGTAAAAAAGGCAGAAAAATTTCTGAAGCGTCCTGAGATAAAAGCGGTGCTGACCGACCGGCTGGATGTGGCCGGTCTGCTGCTGGCCCATGAGCTGTTTCATTTTGTGGAAGAGAAGTATAAAAAAGAAATCTTCACAAAACAGGAAAAGATCCGGCTCTGGTCTTTAGGGCCTCTTCATAATGATTCCTCCATCATTGCCCTCAGCGAGATTGCCGCTATGGCATTTGCGCAGACGGTCACGGGGATTTCCTGGTCTCCTTATGTAATGGACGTATTTCTTGTATATGGCTATTCGCCGGAGGAGGCCAGCGGCCTTTATGAGGAAATGATGATGTATGCAGGCAGGGAGCCATGTGCTCCTGAGCAGGAGACGCTATAAGGACAGAACAATAAAAGGAGAAAAGCTATGAGTATTCGAGTGGATTATGAGGATGTGAAAAAAACGGTAAAACAGGCCTTTTTGAATCTGGGTCTGACAGAAGAGCAGGCCGAGACCTGCGCTGTGATCCATACACAGTCCAGCGCAGATGGGGTAGAGAGTCACGGTCTGAACCGTATTCCACGCTTTGCGGAGTATGTGCAGAAGGGGTGGATCAATCTGGAAGGACAACCGCAGCTTACAGGTGCAAAAGGGGCGGTGGAGAATTACGACGGACAGCTTGGGATCGGCATTACAAACGCACTGTTTTGCGCTGACCGTGCAGTTGAACTGGCAAAGGAGCATGGGATCGGCTGCGTTGCTTTAAGAAATACAACCCACTGGATGAGAGGCGGCACATACGCCTGGAAGATGGCGGAGGCCGGCTTTATGGGACTGAGCTGGATCAATACAGAAAGCTGTATGCCCTTATGGGGAAGCGATAAGCCCAGCGTGGGGAATAATCCGTTTTGTATCGCGATTCCAAGAGAGGATGGCCCGGTTGTCCTTGATATGGCGATGAGCCAGTATGCGTACGGAAAGCTGGGAGTCTATCGTCTGGGGGGGAAGCAGCTTCCATATCCCGGCGGTTTTGATAAAGAGGGAAATCTCACCAGCGATCCCGGCGCCATTGAGGACAGCAGGCGGATCCTTCCTACCGGATACTGGAAGGGAAGCGGTATGGCTCTTGCCCTCGATATGGCTGCCGCCCTTATGGCAAATGGAAACTGCGGTACAGATATGGATGAACAGGATAAGGGAAGCTGTACAGGCTGCTGCCAGATCTTTATTGCCTATGATCCATATTTGTTTGGTTCCAGAGAGGAGATCCAGGCAATGCTTAATCGGCGGATTGCGGCTGCAAATGCGGCGCATCCGGAACGGGAGGGCGGATCTGTGACATATCCTGGCCAGCGTACCGTCTTGACACGGGAAAAGAGCATGAGGGAAGGCGTTGCCATAGACGAGGCCATTTGGAAACAGGTGTGCGCTCTGGCAGCAGGAGATATGGATACAACGGACATTGCAAGCAGATAAGAGGAGAGAGAACTATGTTTTTTTCAAATATAAAGATTGTTGAAAAGTATAATTATCTGGAAGAAAAATTTACCTGTGCATATAAATGGCTGGCAGAGACCGATCTTGCATCGCTGCCGGTTGGAAGCTATCCTGTGATGGGAAATACGGTAGTGGCCAATGTCCAGGAATATACAACCATTCCCGCCAGTGAAGGGGCTTTTGAGACCCATGAGAAATATTTTGATATTCAGTATGTGATAAGCGGAAAAGAGCAGTTTGGCGTATGTAAGAGAGATGGGCTTTCCGTTAAAGAGCGTATTGAGGAAAATGATCTTATTTTCTATGAGGAGCCGGACTTAAGCGGAACGGTTCTTTTGGAAGAAGGGGATCTGATTATCGTAGCACCGGAGGACGCCCATAAGCCAAGATGCCAGGCAGACGGGCCATGTCAGGTAAAGAAGGTAGTTGTAAAGGTGGCGCTGTAGGACACGCAGATCCCTTAGGAAAATGAAAAGTGGCTGAACGGCACGTCCGCTCGCCTGATCCAAAAATCCGAAGCATTCCCTGGTTTCAGGGCAAGTCTTCGGATTTTTTCCGTTCTTTGACACATACTGCTGACGGCATACAACAGATAATTATCGTTTTTTCAGACGCAGAGTAAAAACAGCTCCGCCCGACGGAGCATTTGCAGCATTCAGTGTGCCTCCCATTTTCTGTGCTGCTGAACGTGCGATTGCAAGCCCAATCCCGAAGTTGCCTCCCCTCCCTTTATAGCAGCGCTCAAAAATATGGGGCAGGTCTTTTTCGGATATTCCCTCTCCGTTGTCAGACACGGAAATACAAAGAAGTTCTTTCTCCACCGTGACGGAAACGGTCACAACAGTTTTGGCATAACGGATCGCATTCGTCAACAGGTTTTCCAGCACCCTGCAGATCAATTCCTCATCGCCGAAGGCACAGATTGTTTCATCAAAAGGCAGCAGAGAGACAGCAATCTCTTTTTTTAACGCAAGTCCATTGATCCGATCCAGACACTCTTCTATGGAATCAATGACAGTCACCGAATTAAGTACAGGGGAATTGGGATCTCCTTCCATTCGAGAGAGCGTCAGCAGACTGTTTACCAACTCGGTAAGCCGCTTGCTTTCTGTAAGAATCGTACGGGCGGCATCTTTGGGAGAGTCAAACCTTTCCTGCTCGATTCCCTGTGCATAGCCGCTGATGGACATGAGGGGATTTCGCAATTCATGGGAAACATTTTGGAAGAAATCCCGCTGGACCTCCTCAGAGTGTAGGAGCTGACCGGACATTTGATTCATGGAAAGACGCAAATCCTCTAACTCCTTTAGCTGAAAGGAAGGTTCGATCTCTGAAAAGCTGCCGTTTCCAATCTGTTCGACTTCACGGCAAAGTTTATGCAGCGGATGCGTAATGCTGCGAATGGCAAGCCACAGAACCACAAATACGAGAAGGGCAAAAACAGAGGAGATGATGAGCACTAAAATACTGGCATCCCGCACCCAGGAACCGATTTTGGACACAGGGCTGTAGGCTACAACGTATTTTGCCTGTGCGGATTCCATGGGCATTGTGTAAATATTGACCAGATAAGCCTGGCCATCGCTGCTTTTTAGTTCTGTGGAACCGTTTGCAAGTGAGGCTTTATTTTCCAGAATGTATTGTTTAAAATCGGCTGCAAGCGGTGTGATCATCTCCCGTTCCAGTTCATCGCGGGGATAAATAACCCGCATTCGTGATTCAAAAATGATCAGCTTGGCGTTGCCTGCGGTTTTACGCATATATGAGCTGATCTGGAAAAGAAAATTTCCTGCCGAACCAGCCGTGTCAGGAGATGGGGCAAACTCTCCGGGATCTATGTTCTGCATCAGAGGCAGGATATTCTGCTGCAGCCGATCCAGGTCATGAATTGCTTCCTCATACGCATATTTTTCGGCAGCGTGCTGAAAAATCAGACAGGATAGAGGGGGGAGCAGCAACAGTGCAGCCATTGTTGGCAGCAGGATACGGCAGAAAATAGTTTGCTTTTTCATGAAAGCTCATCCTCCAGTGCAAGCCGGAATCCAAATCCCCATACTGTTTCAATACGGATATTGCTTTGCTGTGTACGAAGTTTGCGTCTGAGACGTTTTACCAGGTCGTCCGTGGCCCGGGTGTCAGACTGCCAGTCCATCTTCCACAGCGTCTGTAAGAGCTCATCACGGCTGACGGCTCTTTCCTGATGGGCGATCATATATGAGAGAAAATCAAATTCCGTAGGTGTCAGGGTCAGGGGCTGGTTGTTCAGTATGGCTGTGTGCAGACCTGGAGAAAGCGTTAATGCTCCAAATGTCAGCTCACATGGAACGTCTGAAGGCGGATATGTATTTTGGCTCCGCCGCAAAAGAGCCCGTACCCGGGCAACCAGTTCCTGGGGAAGGAATGGCTTGATCAGGTAGTCATCGCTTCCAAGGGTCAGACCTGTCACACGGTCGAAAGGACTGTCCTTGGCGGAAACAATGATAATCGGCAGATTGGAGTTTTCCTGACGCAGCTGGGAACAGATACTCAGGCCATCTGTGCCGGGCATCATAATATCCAGGATAACTAAATCAGGCGGAGATTGTCTGCAGGCGGCTAACAGCGAGTCGCCGTCCGAAAAGGCCTGAACAGAAAACCCCTCTTGTGAAAGAAAGAGGGCAATGAGATCACGGATGTTTTTTTCGTCGTCTGCAAGGTATACGGATTGAGGCATAGTAAACCTCCTTTATTTTTATTGAGTTTATTTATATGGCTATCATAGCATTTTGTGTATGCAAGGTAAAGAGCTGCCGCAGGATTGCCGCAGTTTCACCCTCGATGTGCCTCAGGGATATGTGTTAAGATATCATCAGAAATAAAAGGAACGTATTTCTGAAATTATGGAGGGAAGCGCATTTATGAAACAGGTAAAATCGGGAAAAAATAAGATGTGGACAGTCTTGTCAGGCAGTGCTAGTATGTGTTTGGTGCTGGCCATTTTCCTGACAGTTATGACGGGATGTGTTTCTACAGCTTACGCTGAGGAAAAAACTTCAGAAGCGGCAGAAGGAAACGGTGTGGCGGCGGAAATGTTCGATACAGATTCTCAAATTCTGTTACAGCCCCGAAGCATGGTTACAGATCAATTGGAAAATTTCCAATATTTACTGTACGAACCTGAAACTTCAACAGAGAATATGCCTTTGATTGTTTATTTACACGGAGCCAGCGGAAAGGGAGAGGATTTAAACTTACTCACATCCTCAGAAGACTTTCCGAAATATTTACAGGCTGGCGATCTGGGAAATGTGAAAGCCTATGTTGTAATGCCGCAGCTGCCTTCCTCAAAAAATGGATGGAGCAGCATTGCTTCTTCGGTTTATGCTCTGATTCAGGAAACTGTTTCTGAATTTTCTATTGATGAAGATAATATTTCCCTGGTAGGATTCAGCATGGGAGGTACGGCAGTGTGGGATTTTGCCGCAGCATATCCGGAACGATTTGCCCGGATTGCGCCTCTCTCAGGCAGTGCCAGAGGCGTACTGCAGCAGGTTTCTGTGCTTAAGGAAATTCCTGTCAGGGCATTTGTCGGCTCTGCAGATACTGTGATCAAGCCAAGTTCCTCTAAAGAAATGGTATATGCATTAAAAAAAGCGGGAGGAACAGCAGAACTTCAGGTATTTCAAGATGCAGACCATGTTTCTGTGCCTTCGCTTACATGGCGTGATAAAACAATAAATCTTGTAAACTGGCTGATCGGAGCGGCCTCATAATCAATTAGAAGGAGATACAGCATGAAAGCAATAAAGAAAATTTTCGGCCTTCTTTTGGCGGCATTGCTGCTCACAGCAGCGTTTTCTGCAGCTGCTTTGGCTGCGGGCAATACAAATAATGACCGTATGAATATGTACACAAACAGTGATTTTATTGAAAAAGAACAGCCAGAACTCAGTGGAAAGACAAAAGAACTGATTTCCCGTTATCAGAAAGATCCAACCATGGAAAATTACCTGAATCTCAGGGATGAGGTAATTAAAAATTATAATGCCGTGTTGGATCGTAAAGAAACAAAGCTGGAGGAACTGAAAGAGGAAACGGCAGGAAAGCCTGGGGGTGATGAAATTGTTTCAGAAATGGAAGACATTGTTCAGGAGATGTATATTACCTACTGGAACCGTATTAACAGCAGTATGCTCCGGTTTACAGATCCCAGGCTTTTAAAGTGGAAAATTTCTGATGCATCTAGATATGAGTATATTCCGGTCATGGGTGCCGGTGAGAGTATTTATGTGAAACGCACTCCTGTAACAAATGCGGAGTATGCGGAGTTTCTGGCAGACACCGGGTATCCGGTTCCGGCTAATTGGAAGAATGGAACTTATCCTGTCCAGGAAGAGGACCTTCCTGTAAATTTCGTTTCTTATGAAGATGCACAGGCTTACTGCACATGGCTGACAGAGCAGGATGGTGTGAATGCGTATCGCCTCCCCAATGAAAGCGAATGGGAGCTTGCGGCAGGCCATATGCCCAAGGACGCAGATTTTAACTGTGGAATCAATGACGGAAGAACGCCGGTTGAACAATATGCAGAAGTTACAAGGGGAGCCCATGGAGCTGTTGATTTTTGGGGAAACGTCTGGGAATGGACTTCAACAGAGCGTACGGGTGCTGACGATACAACAATTTTAGGAGTAAAGGGCGGCTCTTGGAAATCTGCCAGAACCGACTGCCGCAGTGAATACAGGGAAGAAGGGAGAGACGCCTCCTCCGGTTATGAGGATGTAGGCTTTCGCGTTATTCAGGTTTTAAATGGGGAGGAGCCTGAGCAGAAAGCAGAGCTTGCAGCGCTTGCATTTCCCACGGTCTCGGCAGTTTCTGCCGGTGACACGGTTACTCTTTCCTGGGAACCGGTTGAGAAAGCCATAGAGTACCAGATATTTGAATATTACGAGGAAACGGGTCTGCTGTATATGCTCGACAGAACCAGTGAAACAAGCGTCACCATATCGAATCTAAAAGAGGGTGCAGCCTGCCGATATATTGTTCAGCCCATCTCGTATATTGAAATTGCGGATAATGTATCCCCGGAAAACAGCGTTGCTGTGACCGCAGCGTTTCTGTTGGAAAATCAGAGTTAAAAATTGAAAGAATATTAAAAAATCCCATCTGACGCTTTGTAGAGGGCCAGATGGGGTTTTGCGTGAAATTTCTCAAAAAATTACATATGAAATGAGGATAATATGGAAATACTGGTTTGGATTATGATTACATTTAGTATGTCGCTTTTTCTGCGTGAAACAGCAGGCAAAAAGGAAAGAATGATATATACAATATTAGGCTGTGTCTCTGGAGCAGCAGTTTCTTTTTTTCTGAGGTTCGCAGTTCATGTTAATCATATTTCTCTGTGGCTGGCGTTGTCATATGTATTCATTGCAGTGCAGGCTAATTATACTCTCCGATTATCAATTCTGGAAAAAGGGAAACGAAAAGAGGCTGCTGTCCTTGCATTGAAAACCATGGCAGGGGGACTGATTCTTGTTGTTTTCTTTTATAATTTAGCGATTGGAAATATAGGCGCCGGGGCAGGAACTGATAATCTTCCGCCAGTTACCGCCATGCGTGCAACCTGCATGATTTTGGCTGGAACGCTGCTCTGGCTGTATGGCGGCAGGGCGGCTATTCGGTTTCCCAATACGGCCCGTGTGGTTTTGGCTGCCATTTTAGCGGTATCTCCTGCGATTCTTTTTTTGACTGCAGAACTGTGCTGGAACTCTGCCTTGATGGAGATGAATTTTTCCAAGATTATGATTAATGTCATTATCTATGCGCTGCTGGAAGTGTTTGCGGTAAATCTCTGGCAGAAGCGTATGCGCGGACTTACGCTGCTCTATGTTTTGATTTGGATTGCGGGAACGGCAAACCACTTCGTCCTTCAATTCCGAGGTCAGCCGATTATTGCCGCTGATATATTTGCTGCAGAAACGGCGTTTTCTGTAGCGGCAGGTTATACCTATAAGATGGATAATGGTATGTCAATGTCCTTTTTGATTGTGTATTTCATGGCTGCATTGACTGGGGCTGCTGCTGTCAGAGCCGATGCCCTGGAGTGCCCCGGCTGTTTTCAATGGAAAGTGGCGGGAAGGACATTTTCACTAAAGAGCTCCGTGATCCGCAGGTGTGTTTGCTGCCTGGCGGCGGCAGGAATTTTAACGGGCTGGATCAACAGCTGTGATTTTGCAGAGAAATATCATATTGTAATCAATTTCTGGGAACAGAAGCAGACATACCAGTCAGCCGGAATTGCTCCGGGGTTTATTACATATCTTCAGAAAATGAAGGTAAAAGCACCAGAGGGCTATTCCTCTGAAAAGGCAAATGCAATTTTAGATCCATACATGGATAAAAAAACAGCAGAAAGCAGCACTGCTTCTCAGGTAAAGCCAACGATCATTGCGATCATGAATGAATCGTTTAGTGATCTGAGTGTGCTTGGGCCGCTGGAATGTGTGGATGAACAGCTGTCCTTTCTGCGTTCCTTAAAAAACGATCCTAATATTGTGGAATATGGATGGAACTATGTTTCTACACTGGGAGGCGGAACATCGACTACAGAGTTTGAGTTTCTGACAGGAAATTCAATTTCAAATACCAACGGTATCAATCCATATGCAGATTTTCGGTTTGACAATGTCCCTAACATGGCCTGGCAGCTGAAGGAGCAGGGGTATAAAACGATTGCACTGCACCCGGAAGCGCCTGCAAACTGGCGCAGAAATAGTGTGTATCCAGCCATGGGATTTGACGAATTTCTCTCTATGGATTATTTTAAGGATGCAGAGCGAACGGTGTGGAACCGGGTTTCTGATTTAGGAAATTATAAAAAACTGATAGAGGTTTATGAAAAACAGACTGGTCCGGCGTTCCTGTTTAATGTTACGATGCAGAACCATGGAGGCTATGAAATAGACGCCATTGAAGAAAATAAGAAGGTCTCGGTTGATGATGAATATAGCCAGTATACAGACTTCCAGGCATATCAGTCCCTGATTAATGAATCAGATAAGGGACTACAGTATTTAATTCATTATTTTGAAACCGCAGATAAACCGGTAATTATCTGTTTCTTTGGAGATCATCAGCCCTGGCTGAATAATGAGTTTGAGGACAGGCTGCGTGCTGCCGGAAGAACAGAGCTGGATACAGATCTGTCAGTGGAAGAAAAATCCTACACAGTCCCTTACTTTATATGGAGTAATTTTAAAACAGAAGAGGATTTGGCTATTCAGAATACAGATGGCATTGATATTGTCAGCACAAATTACCTTGGAACGCTGGTACAAAAGTATGCTGGACTGGAGCTTTCCAGTTACGACGCATATCGAATGGAGCAGCGTGCTGATATGCCAGTGCTTAATTTCTGCGGATATTACACGGCTGAACATGAATGGCATTATATTGGCGAGAACACAAAGTATCAGCCGTGGCTTAACCGGTATGCGCTCATTCAGTATAATGCGCTCTTTGATCGGAGGAAGGATATGAGATACTATCTGCCATGACGCTAGAACGGTCTGTGTGTGAAGGATGTTTTTTTGAATTTCAGATGAAAAGCTGCCGCATATTTGCCTCAGTTTCACCCTCGTATCGCCCATATGGTTTATATTATAATACATTCATAGAACAGATGAATGTTCTAAATATAAAATCAAAGGAGACTTTACTATGAAAGTAATCAAAAAAATGAGCTCTTTAGCAATCGCAGCAGCTATGTGTGCAGCAATGTCTGTTCCTGTTTTTGCTGCAACAGCGGACGAAGCATCCGGACAGACTGCTGTTGTGATGGAAGAAGAAATGAAAGATGGAATGAAAAACGGGCTTGTAAATGGAGCCTCTAACGGTCTGGCAAACGGCCTGGAGAATGGACTTGTAAATGGAGCCACAAACGGCATGAAAGACGGCCTCAAGGATGGTCTGTCAAAAGGATTTGTGAATGGGGCTTCTAATGGTCTGGCAAACGGCCTGGAGAATGGACTTGTAAATGGAGCCACAAACGGTACGGCAAACGGCCTTAAAGACGGTCTCAAGGATGGACTTAAGGCTGGTTTAATAAACAACCTTGTAAATGGCGATATGAACAGTACAGCAAGCAATGAATAAGCGTATGTTATGAAAATGGAAACGGCGCCGCTCGATCACCTGCTAAGGATGATTCTGCGGCGCTTTCTTCTGTTCTGTGCACTTTAGCGCCAGTTTTACAGTACAAAATAGTCGGGATACCGTCGGGTAAGCTCTGTTTTTTCCACCTGGAACCGGGTTAGGTGGCGGGTAATGAGCATTTCCGCAAGTTCCGCATCCTTTTGGCGGATGGCATACAGGATATTCCGGTGATCCTTGACGGTTCGGGCATCCTGCCAGGATTTTAAGGAAAGAATACGAAGGCGGTCAAAATGAACCATCTGGGAATAGATGACATCAAAGGTTCGGGATTTTCCTACAGATTCAAATAACAGCTGATGAAAATGGTTATCCAGGTCTAACTGTACGGAAAAGTCTTCCGAATTGGCATAGGACTGTTCCTGTTCCAGATTTGCTTCCAGCTGTTCCATATAGTGGGAGGAGATTCCTGATTCGCAGGCCAGTTTGGCAATGGCAATTTCCAATACCAGGCGCATGAAGCGGGATTCTTCGATCAGTCCATAGTCGATTTTTGATATATAACTGCCGCGCTGGGGAAGGATCTCCACGAGATCCATGCGGGAAAGCTCGATCAGAGCCTCCCGCACCGGTGTCCGGGACAGATTCATGACGGCAGACAGCTCGTTTTCGCTGACCGCACTGCCGGGGGAAAGTTCCAGGGCAGTGATATTGTAAAGCAGTACCCGTATGGCGTATGCACGGGCTTTTTCATCAGGCAGTCTGTCTAAAAGCTTCATGGGTACATCCCTTCTTTGAAATAGAAATTTTAAAAGTCAAACGTAAGAGCGATCTTGCGGATGGAAGGATCATGGCTGTCGTTAAAGTCAAAGGCTTCCTGTGCTTTGATTAACGGGAAGGTGTGGGAGACTGTGCCGCTCAGATCCAGCTTGCCCTCGTTGATCAGTTCAATGGCCTTTCCAAACATCTTATTCTGCAGCCTGGAGCCGCGGACATCCAGCTCTTTGGAAGTAATCAGGAACTGGTTTACCTCTGTAGGGGAAACAGAGAATCCCATGGTAATTACGCGTCCGGCATTTCCGGTAGCCTTTAACAGTGTGATCAGGGAATCCTTTGTGCAGGCAGAATCAATGGAAACAGTGCTTCCGTGGCCGCCTGTGTATTCCTTTACTTTTTCGATCAGATCTTCTTTTAATGGATTGATGGTATATTTTGCGCCGTTTTTCTTTGCAGTTTCCAGTTTGTCATCCATGATATCCGCAACAATAATATGATCACAGAGCAGACGGGCAACCTTCAATATGGTGCTTCCCAGCGCGCCGGAACCGTAGATCAGCAGCATATCATCCTTTTTCAGTTCGGCTCTGGTGCAGGCCTGGATTCCGATGGTGGTCGGCTCGATCATAACGGCATCTGTGTCAGAAAGAGATTCAGGAAGGATATAGCAGTCCTTTTCCGGTACAGCGATAAATTCGCGGTATCCGCCGTCGATATGTACGCCGCGGATCGCCAGGTTGTCGCACACGTTGCCTCTTCCGATACGGCAGGGATAGCAGTGGCCGCAGCTGGTTACCTGATTGATGATAACGCGGTCTCCTACCTTCAGATCCTTAACATTGGGGCCGACCTGGTCAACGCGGCCCACCATTTCATGTCCAATGACCCTTGGATAGGTTGCAGCCGCATTGGTGCCATGGTAGATCCCCATATCAGAACCGCAGATGCCGGCGGCAGTCATTTTTACAAGGACGTTGTTTTTTTCGTCGATTACAGGTTTCTCAATGTCAATTACCTTCAGCTCTTCTGGTTTTACAATCTGTACAGCTTTCATTGAAATACACGCTCCTTTTAATAATTATATCATTTGTTATTGATAACTTACATACTAGATATACTAAAACCCACTGGCGAAAAAGTCAATATCTGGGCTGTTAAAAAAATAATATATACAAAATAAATAAAAAACACATATAAATTTTATTTACTATTACATATTGAAGGATTCTTGAAATTATACTACCATACAAGTAAGCTTCCATAGCTGGCTTTGCTGAAAAGCGGCTGTGGTCGGAACCGTTGTTAAATATATAAATTATGGAGGTAATGAAAGCTATGAATATGACGCTGCGTTGGTATGGACCGGGATATGACAGTGTGACATTGGAACAGATCCGGCAGATTCCGGGTGTAAAAGGAGTTATTACCACTCTTATGGGAAAGATGCCTGGTGAGGTCTGGACAGAGGAAGAAATTGCAGAACTGAAAAAGACAGTAGAGGATGCAGGACTTTCCATCATGGGAATTGAGTCTGTAAATGTTTCAGACGATATTAAGATCGGAACGGACAAGCGGGATGAGCATATTAAGAATTATATTACCACACTGGAAAACCTGGGAAAAGCGGGTATCCATATGGTATGCTACAATTTTATGCCGGTGTTTGACTGGACACGTTCGGATCTTGCCAGAAAGAGACCGGATGGCTCTACGGTACTTGCATACAATCAGGATGTGATCGACCAGATTGATCCTGAACATATGAAAGAATCCATTGAGAAGATGTCAAATGGATTTGTGATGCCTGGCTGGGAGCCAGAGCGTCTTGAAAAATTAAAAGCTCTGTTTGACGCATATAAAGATGTAGATGCAGAGAAACTGTTTAATAATCTGGTATATTTCCTTGAGGCTATCGGACCGGTATGCGAGAAGTACGATATCCATATGGGAATCCATCAGGATGATCCGGCATGGCCGATCTTCGGCCTTCCAAGGATCGTGAGAAATAAGGAGACCATCGAGCGCCTGTTAAAGGCAGTGGATAAGCCGTACAATGGCCTGACGCTGTGCACCGGTTCTCTGGGATCTGATCCTAAGAACGATATCTGCGAGATCATCCGTATGGCAAAGGGCAGAATTCCGTTTGCTCATGTAAGAAATGTAAAATACAACAGCGACAGGGATTTTGAAGAGGCTGCTCATCTGTCATCTGACGGCTCTAAGGATATGTATGAGATTATGAAGACTCTGTATGATACCGGCTTTGACGGCTGCATCCGTCCTGACCATGGAAGAATGATCTGGGGCGAGGTTGCCATGCCGGGTTACGGACTGTATGACAGAGCGCTGGGTGCCTGCTACCTGCAGGGACTCTGGGAAGCAATCGACAAAAACGCAAAGAGGGCATGAAAATATGAAATTAACATTAGAAGGGTTAAAAGAAAAGAGGGCATGGGAAAAGGCCGGCGTTTGCCTTCCGTCTTATGATATTGAAAAAACAGCAGAGGAAACGAAAAAGGCTCCCGTATGGGTGCATTTTGGAGCTGGAAACATTTTTCGTATTTTTATCGGCGGTCTGGCGGACACGCTGATTGAAAAAGGGGAGTCTAAAAAGGGAATTACCTGTGTGGAGACCTTTGATTTCGACGTTATTGACAAAATCTATGCGCCATACGATAATTTAGTGCTTGCTGTTACTCTTAAAGCAGACGGTTCCACCGATAAAAGGGTGCTGGGATCTCTGACAGAGGCTATCAAGGCACAGTCCTCAGATGTGTCCCAGTGGAATCGTCTGAAAGAGATCTTTAAAGATCCGGGACTTCAGATGATCTCCTTTACCATTACAGAAAAGGGGTATGCTCTTAAGGGAGCAGATGGAACGTACTTCCCATTCATTCAGGCAGATATTGAAAACGGACCGGAAAAAGCGGTTTCTGCAATGGCAGTTGTCTGCGCCCTGCTGTATGAGAGATATAAGACAGTAAAAGCTCCGCTGGCAGTCGTATCCATGGATAACTGTTCCCATAATGGGGAGAAGCTGCAGAGTTCCATTGTAACGATGGCGAAGGAGTGGAATAAAAAGGGCTTTGTGGAAGAAGGCTTTGTGGAGTATATTACAGACGAAAGCAGAGTGTCATTCCCCTGGTCTATGATTGATAAGATTACGCCCCGGCCCGCTGATTCTGTGTGCAGAGAGCTTGAAAATGCGGGAATTGAGGATATGGCTCCGGTCATTACCTCAAAAAAGACATATATTGCGCCCTTTGTCAATGCAGAAGGCCCACAGTATCTTGTAATTGAAGATAAGTTCCCCAATGGCCGTCCGGCGCTGGAGAAGGCCGGCGTATACATGACGGATCGGGATACTGTAAATAAGGTTGAGCGCATGAAGGTAACCACCTGCCTTAATCCTCTGCATACGGCCCTGGCTGTTTATGGCTGCGTACTGGGATATGATCTGATCGCAGATGAGATGAAAGATGAGCAGTTAAATAAGCTGGTGCATCAGATCGGCCCTGTTGAAGGTATGCCGGTAGTGACCCATCCGGGCATCCTTTCTCCTGCTGACTTTGTTAAGGAAGTAATTGAGGTAAGGATACCTAATCCGTTTATGCCGGATACGCCCCAGAGAATTGCAACGGATACTTCTCAGAAGGTGGGAATACGGTATGGAGAGACAATCAAGTCCTATGTGGCAAAGTATGGCGATGCCAAGAAGCTGACAGCCATTCCTCTGGCTATTGCAGGCTGGTGCCGCTATCTTCTGGCTGTGGATGACGAGGGGAAGGCATTTGAACTTTCCGCCGATCCCATGATCCCGGAACTGACAAAACAGCTGGAAGGCATAGTAGTTGGAAAGCCGGAAACATACACCGGTCAGTTAAAGCCCATTCTGTCCAATGGGAATATTTTTGGAATTGATCTTTATGAGGCTGGTATTGGAGAACTGATCGAAAATATGTTTGCAGAAGAGATCGCCGGACCAGGGGCAGTAAGAAACGTCCTGAAAAAGTATATGGCGTAAGCCACGCAAATTGCATGGATGTAAAAAATCCCGTGCTGGCCGCATGAAAATGCGGCGGGCGCGGGATTTTTTTGAATGGCGGGGGTGAGTTAGGCTATCCAAAGCGCTGGGGTGCGGACAGCCAGATTACGCAGCGCTTCCTCGTCCCTGGGGGCTGAGGGGAGACAAAAGTAAAGGTCGATCAGTTCTTTGCGGCCCAGGGCATATCCCGCAAACAGGAGAAAGGAATAACGGATTGGAAAAGCATCAAAATGTTCTACATCCTTTGGATAAGGCCATTTTTTCTTATCAAGGATATAGGGGGAGAGAAAATCCAGGGCTTTCTGATATTTTTTGTGATCTGGGGTTTCATAGGTCCACAGGTTATCCTCCTTTGTGGAGAGCAGCTGGCAGATGCTGGTCAGGTTATCGAGAATAAAGGCGGAATAATTATAGGGCTTGGTTCTGGCAAGCTCTAGGGGAAATGAACCGTTGTTATCCATCTGTGCCAGCAGCCTTGTCTTATACTGGAATCGGCAGAATTGTGCAATCTGCTCATTGTCTGTAAACAGCGCAAATACGGCAGCCTGCATGATATAGCACACACAATGATTGTTGACAGTATTCATCTCCTCAATTCCGTTTCGGGAACTTAACATCCACCCCAGATATTCAGCAAACCAGTCCTGGAGAGAATGGTACATACTGTCCGTCATCCAGGACGATTGTTTTAATGCTTCAACGGCAAAGGGAACATCTGCAAGATGAATCGTGTCGATTATCCCAATTCCGCGGCCTGTACATATACCGGCAATAGCTTGGGCGTAGTTTAGGTTGGGTGCCATTCTTGTGGCATTGTCAATAAAAAATTCCTGGAGGATTAAAACCGCATGGGCGGCATAGGTTTCATTTCCGGTAAGGCGGTATGCCAGAGCCAGAGAACTGACCTGGTTTCGCATATTACGGAGGATCAGACGGTGACTGGAGAAGTTTTCAGGATTGCTCTGGCCATCTTTTCGAATAAAGGGGAGGCCATTTGACGTTTTTGGGTTGGGCCACCAGTAGTCACCTTCCGAGTAAAAGTCATGAATGGTTCCTGTGCTGCGGGGGCATTGGCAGTCTGTAATATGGGGAATGGGACTGCTTATATAGGAATCAGCCTGCTTAAGGATCTGTTTTTTTGAAACCAGATCAGACAGAGAGGCCTTTATGGACGTGGGTCTGTCAAATAAAAGCATAATAAATCTCCTTTGCGCAATAGAATATATTGTGATGTAAATACTGTTTCCAATATAATAATATTTTTATTTTATATCAATAAAAATTGGAAAAATGAGAATTTTATATAGCATTTTGCCTATATAAACTGGATATTTTAAAAAAAAATGATATACTATGAGAGGTCATTACAGAGAAACTTTACACGGGGAAATTACATTATGAAGAAACTTTGGAAATTATTTGGGAAGAAATCAGGTATATACAGAAAGCTTCTGTTTTCATTTTTGATTATCCTCGGTATACCGATCGTGGCCTCTGCATTTTTTTATACCTGTACTATGAATATGGCAAAACGTCAGTCTGACCGAATGGGACAAAATATTTTGAGAATGACAAAAAATGATATTGATGCATATCTGGAGGGTGCGCGTAAGTTTGAGAGCCGCTGGTATATGGATGAGAATGTAAGAGAGATGGCAGATATTAAAGGGGAAATTTCCAGGGAACACGCCCAGACGATGGTGGATATATTCAGAGAACTGGTGAAGCAGACTGCTGCGGAGAATAATCTGAAAAAAGCATTTATCTGGTTTGAAGGTTCGGATAAGGTTATCAGTACAGATGGAAATATGGATCTTGATATGTACTATCAGCTATATATGGAAAATACACAGACCAGTATCAAAGAATTCAGGGAGCTTTTGGGAAAACATCATCAGTATGACACAATGGTACTCACGGAAAATGATGGGGATAAAAAGTTGATCATGATGTTAAGCTTAAAGAACAGCCGATCAGAAGCGGATGCAGCTACTATTGGTCTGATGTTGGATCAAAAAAGAATTCAGGAAAGTTTTCCCTCGGCAGGCAGAGGCGAGAGCGATATTGAACTGATGATTCTGTCTGAAAGCGGAGATATTATTGGTGCAGAAAACAGTGTATTTCATTTGGATACGCCGGATTATAATAAATTCAGGCAAAATAATCGGTATATGGAAAATGGAATAAATGGAAAATTATGGGTTACATCCATGACATCTGGTCAAACCAACTGGACCTATCTGATGCTGACTGCATCCGGGGCATTTGCCAGAGATATTAGCCAGGTGAGGATGATTTTTATTGCGGGGCTGTTTTTGAGTATCTGCACCGGATTTGGACTTTCCTGGTATCTGGCAGGAAAAAATTCAAATCCTTTTGTCAGAATTTTGGATATGCTGAAAGCGCAGGCTGCGCAGCCTGCAGACCGTGATATGGATGAGATGCAGTGGCTCAGCTGTCAGGTGGAGAATATTCTTCAAAAAAATGTAGATGCCCAGAAGATGCTTGATAAGAACAAAAAGCATATGAGGGAATTTTGTCTGTGGAACCTTCTGACTGGTCACTGCGATAGAGATCAGTTGGAACGATATGAGATTTTCTTTCCATATGAATATTATGTTGCCGCGGTTCTTCTGGTCAAACCGATTATGCAGAATGACAGGGCGGATGAACAGACCGCGGGCTTAAGGCGGTTTATTATACATAACATTTTTGCAGAACTGGCTGGAGAGCAGTTTAAGTCAGAATGCTTTGAATTTGGCGATAGGGTAGTTACCATTTTTAATCTGCTGGAAAACGACGCAGGAGCAGTAGAAAAGATTCATGAGATCATGGAGAAGCTTCGTGAGATGGTATACAGCCCCTTCCATTTTGATATCTGCGGTCTGATTGGTGCAGTTCATATAGGGCAGAGCGGGATTCGTACTTCTTATAAGGAAGCAATAGAGCTTTTGGAATATCTGGTTACATTGGATGAAAATATTATAAGTGTGGAGGATATCTGTGGAATTGAGCCAAGATATGAGTATCTGGAGGATGCCGGAGAGAAACTGGTACAGGCAGTCAGCATAGGAGAGGATGAAGCGGCGGAAATTATGATCCGCGAAGTGTTTGAAAGCAGGCTTAAGGGACGCGTATCCCTAAATCTGTATCGGAGTCTTGTTTATGAGATTATTGGGAGCCTGTTAAAGGGAGCTGCAGCCGGTGGATATATGGATGCGGCATCAGAGATTTCTCTGCCAAGTGAACCGATCATCCGCCATTCAATGAAGGAAACAGAGATACAGCTTTTATGCGCACTGAAAGAAATTTGCGGTAAGATCCGGACGGTTCGTCAGACTATGGCAGATAATTTTAATTTGAGTAAAGAAGTAGAGGATTATATTGATGAGCATTTTTCGGATCCGGATTTAAACATTTCCCTCACCAGCCAGCATTTTGACCGCTCACCAGCTTACTTATCCAGCATATACAAAAAACAGACCGGGCGCAGTCTTTTGGAATATATCAATCGTAAGAGAATTACGTTTGCCGAGGAGCTGTTAAAAGAAGGATTTAGTGTAGTAGAGGCTGCTGAGAGGTCTGGCTTCAGGGACAGCGGAGGCTTTATCCGTACTTTTAAACGATACCGCGGAATTACACCAGGGCAGTTAAAAGGTATAAAAAAGTAGGGAAAAACGAGGTTTTGAATATTGATTATTAAAATTGCGAATCCATTCTGCAGGTTTTGGATATGGATTCGCAGTTTTTTTAATATCTTTTTTTGAATAGATAGCGTATGCTGGGTTCATCGAACGAAAGTGATGGCGGATGAAAGAAACAAACCGTCAAAGGAAGGAGAAGAAAATGAAAAAACAGTTGAAACGGGCTGCTGCAGTTATGATGGCGGCGTCTATGACGGCCGGTCTCGTCGGCTGCGGGGGAAAACAGAAGGCGGATGCGCCTGCGGCAGATAAGGCAGGAACAGAGAGCAAGACAGCAGATGCGGGAGAATTCAGCTATCCAATGGAAAAGGGAGATCCGCTTAAATATTGGGTAGAAACAACCACAACTGTTTCTGCAAACTTTGCCAATCTGGGAGACACGCCGTTTGCCAAGGGGCTGATGGAGAATACGGGAATTGATATTGAATTTTTACAGCCTCCTCAGGGACAGAATAAAGAGCAGTTCAGCCTGATTATTGCAGACGGTGATCTGCCAGATATTATGGAGTATAACTGGGTATCTGATTATCCAGGCGGGCCGGAAAAAGCGATTCGGGATGGGGTGATTATTCCATTAAATGATGTGATCGATCAGTACTGTCCTAACTTAAAGAAGTATCTGGAGGAGAATCCGGAAATTGATCAGGCGGTTAAGACAGATGATGGAAATTATTACTGTTTCCCATTTATAAGAGGAAATGAAGAATTGAGAAATACCATTGGTCTGATGGTAAGAGAAGACTGGTTGGAGGAGCTTGGCTTACAGATACCTGAAACGGTGGATGAGTGGCATACTGTGCTTACTGCATTTAAGGAGAAGAAGGGGGCCGCAGCGCCGTATACATTTGAGTATACAAACGCCCAGTATTTGGGGGCCAATCCGTTTGTAGCAGCGTTTGATACCAACTACTCCTTTTATATCGGAAATGATGATAAGGTTCATTTCGGAGCAGTAGACGAGGGATATCGGAAATATCTGGAAACCATGCATCAGTGGTATGAAGAGGGCCTGATCGATGCAGATATTGCAACTATGAAAAATGATCAGGTTTCTGCAAAGATTACCAATGGAGCAGCAGGCGCTTCTATGGGGCAGGCCGGATCCAGAATGGGGACCTGGCTGGCAGCAGCACAGAAAACAAATCCGGAATATAATCTGGTAGCGGCTCCTCAGCCTTCTACAGAAAAGGGAAAGAAAGCGGAGTTTGGTCATGTAGAAGTTGCCTATTCCGGCAGATCCAGTGCAGTGATCACAACCAGCTGTAAAGATGTAGAGCGTGCTGCAAGGCTGCTGGATTATGCGTACAGCGATGAAGGACATATGTATTATAATTTTGGTACAGAGGGTGTCAGCTATACCATGGAGAATGGAAATCCTGTTTATACAGATGAGATCATAAAGAATCCGGAAGGCTGGCCGATTTCCCAGGCTATGAGTGCTTATATCCGCGGCAACTATAACGGGCCTTTTGTACAGGATGAGCGATACTTAGAGCAGTATTATACTATGGATCAGCAAAAGGAAACACCGGAGGTGTGGGGCTCAGGAAGCAGCAACGGCGCAGCTCATGTGATGCCTCCGATTACACCAACCTCAGATGAAAGCAAGGAATTTTCCAACATTATTAATCAGATTAATACATACCGCGATGAAATGACACTGAAGTTTATTTTTGGTGACGCCGACATTAGCCAGTTTGATGAATATGTAAGCAATATTGAGAAAATGGGTCTTGAGCGCGCACTGGAAATCCAGAATGCGGCATATGAGAGATATAAAGCAAGATAGTTTTCCAAATGTATTCAGGGGCAGGGCTGTGAAATACGGTTCTGTTCCATTTTTATTACGGGAGAAATAAAATTATGAAGAATTTAAAAAAGAAACTGAGAGCCGACTGGGTAAGAAACCGGTCGCTGTATGCTCTTGTAATTCCGGTTGTTGCATTTTATATTCTGTTTAACTACAAGCCTATTTATGGCGCAATCATTGCATTTCAGGATTATACACCAAGGCTTGGTATTTCCGGCAGCGAATGGGTGGGGTTTGATAATTTTAAGAGATTTTTCTCGGATATCTATTTTGGGAGGCTGATGAAAAATACTCTGCTGTTAAGCTTTTATGATATTATATTCGGTTTTCCTGCTCCCATTATCCTGGCGCTATTGCTGAATGAAATCCACAACCGTTTCTTTAAAAATGTGACACAGACTATTACATACTTACCACACTTTATTTCCATGATTGTTGTATGCGGTATGCTGACAGATTTCAGTCTTTCTACAGGCCTGTTTAATGACATCATTGCATTTTTTGGCGGCGAACGCCATCCGCTTTTGCAGGATCCGTCATTATACCGAACCATTTATATATTATCAGGGATCTGGCAGCAGGTGGGATGGGGAACTATCATTTATCTGTCCGCTTTGGCTGGAGTTGACAGCCAGTTGTATGAGGCTGCGCAGATTGATGGAGCGAATAAGTGGAAACAGACTCTGCACGTCACTCTTCCAGGAATTGCTCCCACTATTATAACCATGTTTATACTTAAGATCGGTAAACTGATGAGCATGGGTTATGAAAAGACCATTCTTTTATATAATCCTTCTACTTATGAAACGGCAGATATTATCTCATCCTATGTGTACAGGATTGGTCTGCTGGATCAGGACTGGAGCTATTCCACGGCCATTGGCCTGTTTAACTCAGTAATCAATTTTATTCTGCTGATTCTGGCAAACAAGCTGTCCAAGAAATTCAGTCAGACAAGCCTTTGGTAATCAGAAGAAAAGAGGAAAGATTTTATTATGGCAAAAAAAGAAAAGGCATTAAAGGTTAAGCGCTCCAGAGGCGAACGTATCTTTACAGTATTCAATTACACATTTTTGACTGCGGTCATTCTTTTATGTATTTATCCGGTATGGTATGTGGCAATGGCATCATTTTCGGATTCTAATATGCTGACTCAGCATACAGGGCTGTTATTGCTGCCAAAGGGATTTAATCTGGATGCATATACCAAGGTATTTAAAAATCCAATGATATTAAGGGGATATTTAAATACGCTGTTCCTGCTTTTGGTAGGCGTTCCCATTAACATTATTATGACTTCTCTGGGGGCATATTTCCTCTCCAGAAAAAGGGTATTATTTAAGAAACCAATCATGATCGCTATTATGTTTACCATGTTTTTCTCTGGCGGTATGATACCATTTTATCTCAATCTGAAAGAACTTCATATGACAAATACCCTTTGGGGGCTGATCATTCCGTTTATGATCAATACATACAATCTGGTTATTATGAAAACCGCTTTTGAATCCATCCCGGACAGCTTGATCGAGGCGGCTCAGATTGACGGAGCCAGCCACTGGAAAATCCTGTTTTCTATTGTACTGCCTCTGTCTAAGGCCATAATTGCAGTTATGGTGTTGTATTATGGCGTAAGCACATGGAATTCCTGGTTCTGGGCATCTGCTATCTTAAGGGAGCGGCAGCTATACCCGCTGCAGGTTATCTTAAGAGAGATTCTGCTTCAGAACGATGTGACCTCCATGAGTGCAGGCGCGGCTGCAACGGACGCGGAGTCAATTGCAATGTCCATCAAGTATGCAACGATTATGGTAGCAACGATCCCGATTCTGTGTGTATATCCCTTTGTGCAGAAGTACTTTACAAAGGGAACAATGGTTGGTGCGGTTAAGGAATAACACAAATAAAAGGAGCCGTTTATGAACTGGGAAGAAATTTATAAGAAAATAGAAACGAAGCTGACAGCAGAGTGTATCAGAAACAATGAGAAAATTCCATATATTGTAAAAAATGGAGTATACAATAATATGCTTGAGGAAAATCCCTCCTGGTGGACCAATGGTTTTTGGGCGGGGCTTCTGTGGCAGATGTATCATGCCAGTAAAAATCCCTTGTTTCGTGAAAATGCAGAGCAGTCGGAAAGGGTAATGGATCAGATTCTGGAATCATTTATGGGACTGCACCATGATGTAGGATTTCAGTTTCTTCTGACATCAGCGGCAAATTATCGGCTGACGGGAAATGAACAGGCGAAAGTGAGAGCGCTCCATGCGGCCACGATCCTGGCGGGACGGTTTAACCCAAATGGAGGTTTTATCCGTGCATGGAACGCAAAAAACGGAAATGATATGACAGGCTGGGTTATTATTGATTGTTTGATGAATCTTCCCCTTTTACATTTTGCAGAATCGCAGCTTCATGATCCGAGATTTACGCAAATTGCAAACTGTCATGCAGATACGGCGATGCGGGTGCTTCAACGGCCGGATGGTTCCTGTGACCACATTGCCATCTTAAATCCTGTTACCGGAGAGGTCATGGAAAAGCCTGGGGGTCAGGGATATGGAGAGGGATCTTCCTGGTCCAGGGGACAGGCCTGGGCGATTTACGGTTTTGCACTGGCGTTTGCCCATACAGGAAATATGGCTTATCTGGATGCAGCAAAGCGAACTGCGCACTATTTTATTGCAAACGTGGCTTTAAGCGGAAATCTTTCTCTCAGTGATTTCCGTGCGCCAAAGGATCCGGTTTACTGGGATATGAGTGCGGCAGCCTGTGCAGCCTGCGGTCTGCTGGAACTGGCCGATATTGTTCCGGAGTTTGAAAAAGAACTGTATTACCAGCATGCAGAATGTATTTTGGAGGCGCTGACTTCCTGCTGCGATTTTGATCCACAGAAGGATGGGATTCTTCAGACGTGTACCGCTTCCTATGGACGTCCGGAGGATATGCACGCGTCTATTATTTATGGAGATTATTTTTATACAGAGGCCGTTCTAAGACTTCTGAAAAAGAACTTTTTAATCTGGTGAGGTAAGAAACAATGATCGAGCAAAATGTAACAAACAAAGACTGCATGGAACTGCTTCGCCAGAGAATGTGCGGCCTGTTCTGGAAGATTGCAGAGGAAAAAGAAGGCATTATCATAGACGGCGTTCCGGGATATAACGAGAAGGCCCAGTTTGTGGGCGGAAAGGTAATCAATCTGTGCAGCTACGCAGCTGTTTTCTTTGGAAAGGATGAGGCAGAGCGGCGGAAAATGTTAAAGGCGCTAGGCGGTATGATTGATATGTGTTCTGGTATGGAGATGGAGACCTGGGGAATCTTAAACGGACTGACAGGACTGTACCGTCTGAAAGCAGAGGGCGTCTATGATGAGGTGGTAAGCGAAAAGACAGAGGCGGTTCTAAAAGAAACCATGGACTGGCGTACCTTTGTGGATGAGAAAAATGACTATGCCCTGATCCATAAGCCTACGAATTATTATGGGGTTGCTTTTGGAATTGCCCGGTGGAGGGAACTCCTAGGCTGGGATAAAGTAGGGAACAGTGATATCCTGTTGAATCACCTGTTAAAACATATTTCCGGGTATTCAGGTGAATATGGGTTTATGGATGAAACAAAGGGAGAAGGACGGTTTGACCGCTACAGCATTCTGATTCCGGCGGAGATCACAGAGCTGGTACTAAAGACCGGCTGGGAGGAGCCAAAGCTGATTCGGGAGATGTTGGGAAGAAGTGCCCGGATTGTGCTGCAGATGTCCAGTAAAACGGGCTGGGGATTTTCCTACGGAAGAAGCATCGGCGCTTATGGAGAAACTGCAGTGCTCCAGATCCTTGCATCAGCGGCCCAGTTAGGCGGTGTGCTGACAAAGGAGGAAGAAGAACTGGCTTACGCATATAGTGTCCACTGTATTCGGAAGCTGATCCTGTTCTGGTATGATGAGGAAATGCAGTCCATCAATATGTGGGAAAAGGGAAGGCGGACGGACGGTTACCGCAACAAGAATCGCATTCTGGGGGAAAACTTAAGCCTTTCCATGCAGGTGATCGATGTGATCGAACAGTGGAAGAGTCTGGGCTATGATTGTTCAAGTGACTGTAAGTGGCCCGATGATGGCAAAGGAATTCAGGATGGACTGTTTTTTTGCCGTTTTGCTAAGAATGAGTATGATAGGGGGTTGGTAATCAGCCGCAAAGGCGGCCATGTGTGGTCCCTGCCGTTAATCAGTGGTGGAACGCCTTACTATGATAAAGATGCCTATCTGCCCGTTCCGAGAGAAAATGGTGTACTTGAGGCGGTGCCGGATGTGCATCACGGTTCTTTGGTTCCAGAGATTATATTGGAGGATGGAACGAAACTGATGCCGATCTGTTTTTTTGATTCCATTAAAATCTGTGGGGAGGATGGCTGTCAGGTGAAACTGAGCCATATGTGCCGGATTGGAGAGAGTGCCCCAACTGTCTGGGAATGTGAAGATGGGCAGGGAATCCAGGCTTTGACTACATATCGCTTTCTGGAACATGAGATTGAAAGGGAGGATGTGTTCACGATCAGGGAAGGAACGCCGTTAAAGGAAATTCGTCTGTGCTTTGATACCTTTTCTGAGGGAGCGGTCTGTGCAGGTAATAAGGTATCCTTTGGCTCAGGCCCTATTGTTTCCATAAAAACGGAAAATTATGGAAATGGAACTGCGAGGGAAACAGGCAGTTCCGTGTATCAGGAGGATAGCATGGCGGTAATTGACTTAAGTGTGGCAGGAATGGCAGAATACAGGACGCCTAAGGACTCCTTCAACACACCTCACGGCCCCAATAAGACCCAGATTAGCTGGAGACGTACATGGAACGGGGAAAAAGAACTGCAGCTGGTATGGAGAATTAAATTTTAAACAGCAGGCATACCCCCTCTTTTCAATCATCTGAAAAGAGGGGGATTTTTGCGTCTGGATCTTTTGCCCGCCAACTTAAGGCTATACATCAAAATTAACTTATGTTATACTGATGGCAGCATAAAAAGCAATCAAAGGGGGTATGGAAGATGCTGGTTTTTAAGGACATTCTGGGACATGAGCAGATCAAGGAGCATTTTAAAAATGCAGTGGAAACAGGAAAGATCTCTCATGCGTATATACTCAGCGGCGAGGCGGGAATGGGGCGCAAGTCTCTTGCCAACGCTTTTGCGCTGAGCCTTTTGTGTGAAAAGGGAACGGCCGAGCCGTGTATGCAGTGCCATGCCTGCAGGCAGGTGCTTTCGGGCAATCATCCCGATCTGATCTATGTGACCCATGAGAAGCCCGCCAGCATCGGCGTGGATGAGGTTCGGGAGCAGATCAACAACACCATCATGGTGCGGCCCTACAGCAGCTATTACAAGATCTATATTGTGGATGAGGCGGAGAAAATGACGGTTCAGGCCCAGAACGCCCTTCTTAAGACCATTGAGGAGCCTCCCTCCTATGCGGTGATCCTGCTTCTTACCACCAACCCGGATGCATTTCTGCCCACGATCCTTTCGCGGTGTGTGCAGCTGAAGTTAAAGCCTCTGCGGGATTCGGTAGTGAAGGAGTATCTGATCCAGTCTTTAAAGGAAGAGGAGACCCAGGCAGAGATTTATGCCGCATTTGCAAGGGGAAATCTGGGAAAAGCCATTCATCTGGCTGATTCAGAGGAGTTTAAGGTGATGTATAACGAAATTCTTCATCTGCTGAAGCATCTGAAGGAAATGGATATCTCCGAGCTTTTAGACTATATCCGCAAGCTGAAGGAGGACAATCTGGATCTCCATGATTGTCTGGACTTTATGCAGATGTGGTATCGGGATGTACTGATGTATAAGACCACTAAAGACATCAATCTGCTGATTTTTAAGGATGAATTTTCGACGGTGAAGAATATTGCAGCTTTAAGCGGATACGAAGGACTGGAGAAGATTCTTGAGGCGATTGACAAGGCCAGAGTGCGGCTGGACGCTAATGTAAATATGGAACTGGTGATGGAGCTGATGCTTCTGACCATGAAGGAAAACTAAGACGCCATTTAGTATGGCACAGACCAATAAAAAGGAGAACAGAATTGACAGTTATCGGAGTTCGTTTTCGGACGGCGGGAAAAATTTACTATTTTGATCCTGCCGGACGTGATATAAAGACCGGCGATCATGTGATCGTTGAGACGGCCAGAGGAATTGAGTACGGATATGTGGTGCTTGGCAACCGGGAAGTTGAGGACGCAAAGGTGGTTCCGCCCTTAAAGCCGGTGATCCGTATGGCGACAGAGGAGGACCGGGCGGTAGAAACCCGGAATAAGGAGAAGGAGAGAGAGGCGTTTAAGATCTGCCAGGAAAAGATCCGCAAGCATAAGCTGGAAATGAAGCTGATTGATGCAGAGTACACCTTTGATAATAATAAGGTGCTGTTTTACTTTACTGCAGACGGCCGGATTGATTTCAGGGAGCTTGTAAAGGACCTGGCCAGCGTGTTTAAGACCAGGATTGAACTGCGTCAGGTTGGCGTGCGGGATGAGACAAAGATTATGGGAGGAATCGGCATCTGCGGAAGGCCTTTGTGCTGTCATTCGTACCTGTCGGAGTTTATCCCTGTATCCATCAAGATGGCAAAGGAACAGAATCTTTCACTGAATCCAACCAAGATTTCCGGTGTCTGCGGCCGACTGATGTGCTGCCTGAAAAACGAGGAAGAGACCTATGAGGTTTTAAACAGCAGGCTGCCGGCCATTGGTGACTATGTGACTACTGCGGACGGCTTAAAGGGCGAGGTGCACAGTGTAAATGTGCTGCGCCAGCTGGTAAAGGTCGTAGTTGTGGTAGACCGGGATGAGAAAGAGATTCGTGAGTATAAGGTAGAGGACCTGAAATTCAAGCCCAGAAAGAAGAAGGGAAAGAACGGGGAGCGTCAGGCCAAGGAAAGCGGAGGTTCGGATACGGAGCTTAAGAAACTGGAGGCCCTGGAGAAAAAGGAAGGAAAGTCGAAGCTCAATGATAAGTAAGGAGCATACCTGGATCAAGGTTAAGGAAATTTCACTGCGGGATGATGAGCGGATCGACGATCTGCAGCGCAATCATTACGGCATTATCCAGAGAAAGGGAGCTTTCTGCTTTGGAATGGACGCGGTGCTTCTGTCAGGCTTTGCAGTGGTGAAGGAGGGGGAGAAGGTCCTGGATCTGGGAACCGGAACCGGGATTATTCCCATTCTTTTAAGTGCTAAGACCCAGGGAATGCATTTTACAGGGCTGGAGATTCAGGAAGAGTCGGCAGACATGGCCCGTCGGAGTGTGGCTTATAATGGCCTTGAGGATCGGGTGGAGATTGTAACAGGCGATATAAAGGAGGCCGGGACGCTCTTTGACCGGGCTTCTTTTGATGTGGTAACGAGTAATCCGCCCTACATGAATGATGCGCACGGCATTAAAAATCCCCAGGATGCCAAGGCTATTGCACGCCATGAGGTGCTCTGCACCCTGGAGGACGTGGTACGGGAGGGGACGCGAGTGCTGCGGCCCGGAGGCCGTTTTTATATGGTACACAGGCCCAGGCGTCTGATCGAGATTATCCAGACCATGAAAATGCATGGTCTTGAACCTAAGAGGATGAAGTTTGTCCATCCCTACAGAGACAGGGAGGCAAACATGGTTCTCATCGAGGCAGTCCGGGGTGGAGGCGCCCTTTTAAAGGCAGAGCCGCCGGTGATTGTATTTGACGAGAATGGAGAGTATTCCGAAGAGATACGGACTACTTACGGTTATTAGAAAAGTAAAGGAGCTGGAGCTATGGCAGGAATATTATACTTGTGCGCAACGCCCATTGGAAATCTGGAGGATATTACCTACCGGGTAGTGCGTACGCTGGAGGAGGCGGATCTGATCGCGGCAGAGGACACCCGTCACAGTATTAAGCTTCTAAACCATCTGGGCATCAAAACGCCTATGACCAGCTACCATGAATATAATAAGATAGATAAGGCGAAATATCTGGTGGAAAAGCTGAAAGAGGGGACAAATATTGCATTGATTACCGATGCCGGAACGCCTGGTATTTCTGATCCAGGTGAAGAACTGGTGCGTCAGTGCCATGAGGCAGATATTCCCGTAACTTCCCTTCCTGGCCCTGCAGCCTGTATCACGGCGCTTACCATGTCTGGCCTTCCTACCAGGAGATTCTGCTTTGAGGCATTTTTGCCGGCGGAAAAGAGTGATAAAAAGGAGCGTCAGAGGATACTTGAGGAACTGAAAAATGAAACCAGAACCATTATCCTGTATGAAGCGCCCCATCATTTGAAACGGACACTGGCGGATCTTTTTGAGGCCATGGGAGACCGGGATATCACTATCTGCCGGGAACTTACGAAGAAATTTGAGAGCGCCTGGAGAACCACGTTTAAGGAGGCCCTGGCCGTGTATGAGACCGAGGAGCCCAAGGGAGAATGCGTCATCGTTATCCGGGGCCGTTCCGTACAGGAAATGGAGGAAGAGGCCAGACAGTCCTGGGAGGCAGTGAGCCTGGAAGAGCATATGGAACATTATATGAGCCAGGGCATGGATAAGAAGGAAGCTATGAAGGCGGTGGCAAAAGACAGGGGAGTGTCTAAGAGGGATGTGTATCAGGGACTGCATGGAAATAAAAACAGAAGCGAGCTTAGCGGAAGCAGAATATGACGAGATGAAATATTTCATGACAGCTATTATGGATGCGGGGGAACTCCTTGCTGCCCATGGAGCTGAGGTGAGCCGGGTGGAGGATACAATTACCCGCCTGTGCATGGCCTATGGTTTTGCCCGTGCGGATGTGTTTACCATTACATCCAGTATTATCGTCACCGCCATGTCGGCAGACGGGCGCGCCGTCACTCAGACCCGCCGGATCCGGACGAGGGATACAGACCTGGGAAGAGTAGCCAGGGTAAACGAACTGTCCCGCAGAATATGCGCCGGCCCAATATCCTTAGAGGAGTTTAAAAGGGAGCTGGATGTCATCCGAAACGGGAAAAAAGCATCGGTTCGCCTGGAACTGGGGATGCATATGATGATTGCGGCAGCGCTGTCGGTTTTCTTTGGAGGAACCGGAATGGACGGCATGGCGGCGGCGCTGTCAGGGGCGGTTTTATATGGGATGCTGCATGGAAGTTCCATTTTGAAACTGAATACCATTATTCAGAATATGCTTTGCAGCGCAGTGACGGCGATGGCTGTTCTGCTCCTTGTCAGGATGGGAATCGGCACACAGCCGGATAAGATCATGATTGGCGATATTATGCTGGTAATTCCAGGGCTTCAGCTGACCAACTCCCTGAGAGATATGATAAATGGAGATATGATCAGTGGACTTCTCAATATGAGTGAGGCGGTTCTAAAAGCGGCTGCGGTAGCCATGGGCTTTGCTCTTGTAATTATTTTTGGAGGGACAGTATGAGCTTTGCTGTAATTCAGACCGTTACAGGCATGATCGGATCGGTAGGATTTGCTGTTTTGTTTGGCGTTCGGGGAAAACGTCTTGCTGTGATCGCTTTAGGAAGCGGCGCGGGATGGGCCGTCTATCTTTTGTGCAGAGCCGCCGGGTGGAGCATATTTTCGGGGCTGCTGGCTGCCAGTCTGTTTGTTGCCGCTCTCAGTGAGATATTAGCCAGAATCATCCGCACTCCGGTGATCCTTCTCCTGGTTCCCATGCTGATTCCGGAGGTTCCCGGAGAAGCTCTTTATTATACGATGTATTATCTGGTGCAGGGACTTAAAGAGGAGTTCAGTACATACTTAACACTGGTGCTGACAGAGGCGGGAGCGATTGCGCTGGGGATCATACTGGCGTCCCATGTGGCGAGGCTGGCGGTGAGCGTGAGGAGGCATATGGGACGCCAGTAAGTGACTCTGGGATAAATAACCAAAAATCCAAAAACATGGCGGAAATATTATGGGAAAATTAAGGAGTAAGACATTTCAGAGAATGTTTTTGTCCTATGTGACAATGATCGTTCTCTGTTTTTGTGCATATTCGGCGGTAGTGATCCATGAGACTGCGGTCTTGAAAAGAGAGAAAGCTGTCCAGTATTATGAACAAAAAAGCAGTGAAATTCTTCACGAAATAGACAGTCAGATTGTGACGGCCCAGAGCATCCTGGCAAATATAAATGGAATGGCCTCCATGAATCAGTTATATCATTCCGTAAAATTGGGAGACAGTGTGGATTCCTATGTGCTTTATCAGGTAATGCAGGATATAAGAGGGCAGAAAACGGGAGCAGGAACCCAGGAGATATACAGCGTAGTATGTCTGTTGGACGGTTATGATAGAGTGTATACCAGTGAAGGGGTTATTCGACTGGAATATCCATTTATGCTGAATGATAAAAAGGGATCGTACCTGTCGGAAGGCAGTTTAAACCAGCTGACAGGACAAAATAGTAGTGACCTTACATTTACGAAGGATTTCCTTATCTATGTGGATGATTACCGATACCGGTCGGGAACACCCAGAGGACGGATATGTGTTCTGTTTGACCGGAGCCGATTTTCACGAATTGTAGCTTCATATCTGGAAGAGGGAGATGGATGGAAAATATCTTTTGATGGGAAAACGTTGTTGGAGGGCGGAAAACAGGAAACGTCCCGACAAATCCGGGCGGTTTCTGTAATTGATAGTCGGATGAGTCTGGAAATATTGGAGGATAGAAGCCGTTTTCGCCTGGAACCGGCCTCCATATTATCTCTTGCCATGTGCATGGGAGTAGCGGTCAGTATATTATTTGTGGGTCTTGCCCTATTCTATGCCAATCGTTTTTATGCTCCAATTGAACGTATCTGGAAGATGATTGGAAAGGACAGGGATGAGCAGGACGATGGATTTCAGGAGTTGGCTGCAGGAGTGGAGAATCTGATGGCAGAACGGGATGGATATCGCAATGAGGTGCTTACGATATCACCTTATGCAGAAACGGGAATGATTCACAGCCTTTTGTCCGGCGAAATGGATGCTGGAAAGTTGGGAAGGCTGTACCGGAAGGATATCCTGTCTCTTGAAAATATGTTTTTTATTGTGGCAGTCATAAACCTTTACTATGAGGGAAAAGATAAGGCTGTGGGAGAACGTATGAGACAGGCAAAGGAAATAATCCGCGCCTGTGTGAAAAACCAGGGAAAGCAGCAAAGGGAAAAAGACAGGTATATCTGTTTTGAGCGTGATGCGGCAGATCTATATCTGGTCATCAATACCGATCATGGGGAAGATGCAGAAGAGACGATTTATCAGTTTTATCAGAACATATCAAAGTCTCTTGGCAATGAGGATTTCAGTGTTACGATAGGTGTGGATGAGATAAAGGAACAGATTGGCGATCTGCCAAGATCCTGCCAGAACGCTGTGACAGCTCTCAATCGTATTCTCTTGGAAGGAAGAGGAGGCGTTTATTTTTATGAGGAAAATGATTCTAATGCCTATTATTTTCCAAAGGAGGTTACCAGACAGCTGGCAGAGAATCTGAGTGAAGAGCGTCTGGACTGTCTGAAGGGATTTTTGGATGATCTCAAACAGAAAAATATGGTGGAACTGGATATTTCCAACCGTGGTATTGAGCTTTTGCTGGATGATCTGTATGTATCTACTGTAAAAGCGGTTTGGCGTGTTAACAGTACTTTTGGTCTGGGAATCCATGTGGAGAAACTGCCGCCATACCTCACCTTTGATGAAGTGGAGGAATATTATTGTCACGTATATGAAATTGTAATTGATGAGGTGCGGGCAAACCGTCCAGAGGAGATAGAGCCAGGTGCTCATGACAGGGAGATTATAGCCTATGTAGATCAGAATTTTTCTGATCCGAATATATCTCTGACAGCCATTGGAGAACATTTTAAGGTCAGTACAAAATATATTACCATGCTGTTTAAGCAGACAACAGGAATTACATATCTTCAGTATGTACAAGAACGCAGAATTGCTTTGGCAGTTCATGAATTGCGTCACACGGATGCATCCTTTGAAGAGATTGCCCGGCGAAGCGGTTACAGTAATATGCTGACATTCCGAAGAAATTTTAAATCCATTATGGGGATGAATCCCAGTGATTTTCCCAGACAGCCATAGTTTTTTTGCAAGTATCAAAAAAGGAGCGCGATCCGGGCGCTTCTTTTTTTGATTCTGTTCTTTTTGATTTTGTTCGATATAATGATGGCAGAAGCAGGAATTAACAGGACCTGTAAAAGAAAAGGAGGAGCTGTGCCGTATGGGGGAAATGTATCATGTACATCAGAATGGGAGGATAAGGATGAGATGAAAAAAAATACATGGATCAAATGCATAAAGAGGGATAAATATCTGCTTTTAATGATTGCACCTGTAATCGTCTATTTGTTGATATTTTGCTACTTTCCAATGACGGGGCTGTGGATGGCATTTACAGATTTTAAGCCCGGACAGGGAATATCAGGACTCTATAATGGGGAATTTGTAGGATTAAAATGGTTCAGGCAGTTTTTTGCGTCACCCTATGCATGGAGGCTAATCAGAAATACATTTTTGCTGTCATTTTACTCGTTAATATTTGGATTTCCCATTCCTATCCTGTTTGCCCTTTGTATTTCGCAGATTCGCAATAAGCGATTTCAAAAAAGTGCACAGATAGTTACCTACCTTCCATATTTTATATCCACGGTAGTAGTTGCGGGTATGATTACGAATTTCCTATCCCCTTCAGGTGGAATAATCAACCAGATAATTGAAAGACTGGGAGGAGAGCCAGTCAACTTTATGGGAGAGCCGGGATGGTTTCGGACCATCTATGTGGTTTCTGGATCATGGCAGAGCTTTGGTTTTAATTCAATTATCTTTGTAGCAGCGATCATGGGAATCGGGCCGGAACTGTATGAGGCTATGAAGGTAGACGGGGCTTCTAAGCTGCAGACTATTTGGCATCTGGTACTTCCAAGCATTAAGCCTACCATTGTTTTACTTTTGATCATGTCTCTTGGAAACCTTTTAAATGTAGGATTTGAAAAGGTTTATTTGCTGTATAATTCAGGAATTTATGAGACGGCAGATGTTATTTCCACCTATGTATACCGTCAGGGTATCGAGAATCAGAGCTATAGCTATGCAACAGCAGTGGGACTGTTTAACTCTCTGATTGGTTTTTCTATTGTGTTTGCAGCTAATCGGCTGAGCAGAAAACTGACAGATACATCAATATGGTAGGAGGAATCTGAATATGAGACAAAGAAAACAAAATCAGGAGGCAGAGGTTCAAAAGAGCGCCTGGAAAGAATTTTTAAATGAAGGAATGGGAGATAAGTTGTTTGATGTGCTGATATATGTTTTGGTTCTGGCTGCCATGGCAGTTACCCTTTATCCATTTATTTATGTGGTAAGCATATCTTTAAGCTCTGGCACAGCTGTTAATCAGGGTCGTGTAGTTCTGTTTCCGGTGGAATTGAGTCTGGAAACATATAAAATGGTCATGGCATATAAAGAATTGTGGATTTCCTATGGAAATACGATTTTTTATACCATTACAGGCACGTTTGTCAATATTATATTTACCTGTCTGGCAGCATATCCGTTGTCAAGAAAACGGTTCTCTCTGCGCAGAGGGCTGAATTTTATGCTGGCTTTTACCATGTATTTCTCCGGGGGATTGATTCCGACTTATATGGTAGTGACAGGTCTTGGGCTTTATAATAGCCGTCTGGCAATGATACTGCCGGTATTGATCAGCGCCTATAATGTGATGATCTGCCGTTCTGCCTTTGAGGGAATTTCTGAGGAACTCTTTGAAAATGCCTCTTTGGAAGGAGCGAACGATTTTGTAATACTGACACAGATTGCGATTCCGCTGATAAAGCCGACTCTTGCAGTCCTCACATTATACTATGCAGTGGCTCGCTACAATGATTTTTTCAGCGCACTTTTGTATTTGGGAAAGACAGGACTGCAGCCGCTGCAGCTATTCCTAAGAAGAATACTTTTGATGGCATCCACAGAAGTGATGCAGGCATCACAGAGCGCCACAGTAGCCAGCGCGGCGGCTCAGTCTACTATTCAGATCCGGTATGTATGTATTGTGCTGGCAATGATACCAATTATAATGATCTGTCCGCTGATTCAGAAACATCTGGTAAAGGGAACTATGCTGGGGGCAGTAAAGGGTTAGAAGAAAAATCAGGAGGAGGAAAAATAAAAATGCGAGTAATAAGGAAAAATGCGGTATTTGCAATTGCAACTGTTATGTGTATGGTTGGAATGACTGCATGCGGAGGAAATAAAAAAACAGGAACGCAAGGCAGTGCAGAGGCTGAGGCTGCAGCCTATAACTATACCGGACAGGCACCCATCACAGATCAGGAGGGCGTTTCCGTCAGTATTCTGGCGCAGAACTCCTGGTATTCTACAGTAGACTTTGCATCTGCGCCTATTATTAAAGAGGTGGCTGACCGGGCGGGAGTGACAATCGACTGGACGCTGATTTCTCCAACTAACTATAAGGATTCCGTCATGCCTATGCTGGCATCAGGAACGGATCTGCCGGATATTGTAGAACTTCCCGATCTGGATCCCAATATGAGCTATCTTCGGTCCGGTATTTTTGTGCCGCTGGATGAGTACATGGATGATATGCCAAACTACAGAATGTTTCTGGAAGAAAATCCTGAGATAAAAGCCAGCCTCACAGCAGAGGACGGACATATATATTATGTGCCTCAGACCGTCGTTACGGAAAATTATCAGCCCTGCGCTATGATCAATGTCGAATGGTTGGAAAAAATTGGAAAAGAAATGCCGAAAACCCTGGATGAGTTTGTAGAGGTGCTTAGAGCTTTCAAAGAACAGGATATGAATGGAAATGGAGATACAACCGATGAAATTCCTATGAGCATTATAGCATCTAACAGTTCTTCGTATTTATACTATATGTTTGGCCCGGCATTTGGTTTGGATCTGGCCAGCGGTTTCTATGCAGATGAAAATGGCCAGGTGCATTATGGCTTTGCAGAACCGGAAAAATATAAAAAATACCTGGAGTTTGTACATAAACTATATGAAGAAGGATTGATTGAGGTAGAATTTACAACGCTGACCAGGGATCAGGTAACGGAACGCTGCGCGAAAAATATGACCGGAGTAACCTTTGATTTCAGCTGGCAGATGTCACAGCTTTATAGCGCACAGTATCCTGAATATACCGGAGAAAAGGGGATTATGGTAGGTATGCCTCCTTTGTCCGGGGAATATGAGGGATTCTATACCGCAAGACAGCCATTCGCCAATATTTTTGGCGTAAGCGCAGACAGCGGAAATATTTTAAATGCAGTAAGATTTTTGGATTATGCCATGAGCAAAGAGTGTCAGGAACTATATGTATGGGGAATGGAAGGTGCGAGCTATACCGTAGACGATCAGGGCAAAAAGGAATATACAGAAGCTGCACAGGACAGTCTGTGGCTTCAGGGGCTGGGAATCAATCCCGGATGTCTGCCATCTCAGCAGTCGGTTGAGGCAACAGATGTTCTTCTTCCTGAGTGGCATGTGGCAGTAGATAAACAACTCCAGCAGTATATGAGAAATCCATGGCCTTTTATTTATGCAACTGCGGATGAATCCAGTATTATTTCCCAGTATCTTGTGGATATTACAACCTATGTAGAGGAAATGCATGTAGCGTTTATAACAGGTACAGCAAGTCTGGACACGTTTGACAATTATCTGGAATCATTAAAAAATATGAATTTGGATCAGATTTTAAAAGTGCGTCAGGCGCAGTATGAAAGGTATAAGGACGCAAATGGGGGAGAGAAATAGCCGCGAAAAAAAGGACAGCAAACATTGTCTGTTCCTGGGATGATTTTACATTCAAAGCTGCTTGACGATTCAATTATTGAGTGATACAATGCTTATTAGCGCAAACTAACTTATATAAGAAGAAAGAAGGTTGTATACCAATGAAATATGTATATGCTTCGCGCAGCGGAAATGTAGAAAAACTGGTTCAGACTCTGGAATTAGAGGCTCTAAAGCTGAAGGACGGTACGGAAACCGTCGGCGAGGACTTTATTCTTTTAACCTATACAGACGGCCGGGGTGAGGTTCCGCCTGTGGTGGCGTCCTTTTTAAAGTCCAATGGATCCCGTTTAAAGGGAGTGGTTGTTTCTGGAAATATGCAGCGCCATGCAGATACCTTCTGCGGTGCCGGTCAGATTATTTCTGAAGAGTACGGCGTCCCTGTAATCGCTCAGGTAGATGGGGCGGGCGACATCTATGACCACAGGTCGATCCGGGCAAAGCTGGCTTAGCGGCACGGTTTGGTTATCCGGTACAAAGCCGGACAGCTAACCGGGTCAGCAGGCCATTTTACCCGAATTAAAATATAAAAACCCCCAGTGTTTGTCTGCGTATCTTCCTTAATACACAGAGAACCTTGGGGGTTTTTGCAGTTACTGCGCTGCCAGTTCTGCCTATGCCTCAGCTACATTCAGCCCGGCCAGTTTTGCCAGCGCCATAACAGAATTGCGGGATACTTTTTTTCCTTCATATTCCAGCAGATCCTCGGTACTGCCTGTAAAAATATCTGCGCTTTCCGCTTTTTTAAGGATAATGCAGTCATCCTGAACGGTTATTTCAAGTCCATCTTTGACATCCAGGTCAAGGCTTCTCCTTAATTCTATAGGAAGCGTGATTCTGCCCAGCTCATCCAGCTTGCGGATTACTCCTGTGGTCTTCATCTTATGACCTCCTTTGTAATTTGTAAGATTCTGAAACTTTTACAACTCTAAACTAACAAAACCGGGAAATGAAGTCAATAAATAAAAAAGTCTAAAATGGTAAATTGTGGTATAATTTAGTAAATTTTTGGAATATTCCTGCCAAATTCCTACTTGACAAACGGTTTCCTATCCTGTAGTATTACTTTGAGATTCAAAGTATTTCGGCAAAGGAAGGTACAGCCCTTTGGCAGCGGGCCGTTTTCAGACCGCTCATCCGGGGCCGGGTAAATAAAAATGACGACCAGAATAATAGGAACCGGCTCCTATGTGCCGGAGCAGATCGTGACTAATGATGATCTATCGAAGATTGTTGAGACAAATGACGAGTGGATCCGCAGCCGAACAGGCATTAGAGAACGGCGGATTGCCACTGAGGACGGCACCTCGGATATGGCGGCCAAGGCAGCAGCCAGAGCCATTGAGCAGGCAGCCATTCTCCCGGAAGAGATTGACCTGATCCTTCTTGCAACCTCGTCACCGGATTCCTGTTTCCCAAACGGAGCCTGCGAGGTACAGGCTAAATTGGGAGCGGTGAATGCAGCCTGCTATGATATCAGCGCAGCCTGTACGGGTTTTGTGTTCGCTTTGAGCACTGCTCACGCGTTTATTTCCGCGGGGATCTATAAGACAGCCCTTGTGATTGGAGCCGATGTGCTGAGCAAGCTGATTGACTGGACAGACCGGGGGACCTGCGTTCTCTTTGGAGACGGGGCAGGAGCAGCTGTTGTCCGGGCCGATGAGACAGGTATCCTGGGCCTGAATATGCATTCCAATGGGGAAAAGGGCGGTGTTCTCACCTGCGGTTCCCGTTCCAACGGCAATTTCTTATTAGGAAGAAAGCCGGAACTGGGATATATGACCATGGATGGACAGGAAGTATTTAAATTTGCGGTAAAAAAAGTTCCTGAATGTATGAATGAGGTGTTGAGGGAAACAGGATACACCACACAGGACATCGATCATTTTGTGATCCATCAGGCTAATTTCCGTATCATTGAGTCGATTGCAAAGCGGCTTAAGGTGGATGTGGATAAATTTCCCGCCAATATGGAACGTTACGGAAATACATCCGGAGCTTCCGTCCCCATTCTTTTAGATGAGTTAAACCGGAAAGGACAGTTAAAGCGCGGTGAAAAGATGATCTTATCGGGTTTTGGAGCGGGCCTTACCTGGGGAGCAATTCTCCTGGAATGGTAGCAAAACGGCAGGAATGGGAGGCAGCCCTGGCAGCCGAAATTGGGGGTGTTTGCCCCTGGACGGTTGGCAATGGAAGAAAAAATGTCTAAAAACCGTTAAAAATTAAAAACCCCCGTAAAAAGGGCATAGACAATTCGTGAATATAATGGTAAATATTTAGGTGTAATATATAATAACCTATGTTAAAAGGAGACAGAAATCATGTTAGAGAAGATGAAAGAAATTATTGCAGAGCAGTTAAGCGTAGACGCTGAGTCCGTAACCGAGACTTCCTCCTTTAAGGAAGACCTGGGCGCAGATTCCCTGGATCTTTTCGAGCTTGTTATGGCTTTAGAGGATGAGTATTCTGTAGAGATCCCCGCAGAGGAGTTAGAGAAGATGTCTACAGTAGGCGATGTTATGGAGTACTTAAAGAACCACGGTGTAGAGGCATAAGGCCGGACCGCATAAGGTTAAAACTGCATAAACAAATGAGAGGGACGGCGTGTGGATGGTTTGAAGCACGCTGTTTCCTCTATTGAAGAGAAGTCTGACAGAACACAGCCGCAGGCCGGATGGTTCGGTATGGACGGAATCGCAGAAGAGCGTATGGAGAAAACAATGAAAACAAGAATCACAGAGATGTTAGGAATCGAATATCCCATTATCCAGGGAGGTATGGCCTGGGTAGCGGAGCATAACCTTGCGGCAGCCGTATCCGCAGCCGGCGGTCTGGGCCTGATTGGAGGAGCCAATGCCCCCGGAGAGGTTGTCCGTGACGAGATCCGCAAGGCGAGAGCGCTGACGGATCGCCCCATCGGCGTAAATGTTATGCTTTTAAGCCCCCATGCAGAGGATGTGGCAAAGGTAGTTGTGGAGGAAGGCATCAAGGTTGTTACTACCGGAGCTGGAAATCCTGAAAAATATATGGAAATGTGGAAGAACGCAGGAATCAGGGTTATCCCTGTGGTAGCTTCCGTGGCTCTGGCCCGCCGTATGGAAAAATACGGAGCAGATGCCGTTGTGGCAGAGGGAACGGAGTCTGGCGGCCATATCGGCGAAGAGACTACAATGACCCTGGTTCCCCAGGTAGTGGACGCAGTTTCCATTCCTGTTATTGCGGCAGGCGGCATCGGAGACGGAAGAGGCATTGCGGCGGCCTTTATGCTGGGAGCAGAGGCGGTGCAGATGGGAACCCGCTTTGTTGTGGCAAAGGAATCGATTGTACATGAAAACTACAAGCAGCGCATCATCAAGGCAAAGGACATTGACTCTGTAGTAACCGGCAGAAGTCACGGACATCCGGTAAGAGGCCTGAGAAATCAGATGACCAGAGAGTACACTAAGCTTGAGCAGGAAGGAAAGTCCTTTGAGGAGCTGGAGTACCTGACACTGGGCGCTTTGCGCAAGGCAGTGCAGGAGGGTGATGTGATGAACGGCACGGTAATGGCCGGCCAGATCGCAGGTCTTATTTCAAAGGAACAGACCTGTAAGGAAATGATCGGCGAGATGATGGAACAGGCAAAAAAGCTTTTAAACAGGGAGTAGAAATATGAGCAGGATCGCATTTATTTTTCCAGGTCAGGGCGCACAGACCTGCGGTATGGGAAAGGATTTTTATGAGCAGACAGAAACCGGAAAAAAGGTATTTGACAGAGCTTCTGAGCTTCTGGGCTTTTCCGTTCCGGAACTGTGTTTTGAGCCCAATGACCGTCTGGACATTACCGAATATACCCAGGCGGCCATGGTGACTGCCGGGATTGCAATGATGAGGGTGTTGGAAGAAAAGGGGATTCATCCGGATGTGACGGCAGGCTTAAGCCTGGGAGAATACTGCGCTCTGGCGGCAGCGGGCGTGATGAGCGATGATGATGCAATCGCAACGGTGCGCCAGAGAGGGATCCTGATGCAGGAGGCTGTTCCCGCCGGCGTAGGCGCCATGGCGGCGATCCTGGCTTTGGATACGGCAGTGATCGAGGAAGTGACCGCTTCCATGGAGGACGTATGGATTGCCAACTATAACTGTCCCGGCCAGATCGTAATTTCCGGAAGGAAAGAGGCGGTGGAAGAGGCCTGTGAGCGTTTAAAGGCAGCAGGAGCCAAGAGAGCCATCCTGTTAAATGTAAGCGGTCCATTCCACTCAGGTATGCTGACAGAGGCCGGCGAGAAGCTGGGACAGGTTCTCTTGCAGACAGAGATCAAATCCCCTCAGATTCCCTATGTGGCTAACGTAACGGCTCAGTATGTGACAGAAGCTGCTCCGGTGAAAGAGCTTCTGACCCGCCAGGTATCCTCCTCTGTAAAATGGCAGCAGAGCGTGGAAACCATGCTGGCAGACGGCGTGGACACCTTTGTAGAGATAGGCCCGGGCCGTACACTGACCGGTTTTATGCGCAAGATCGACCGCGCTGCAAGATGCTTCAATGTAGAAAAGCTGGAGGATATTGACAAGGTAGCGGAGGCTTTGAAAGAGGCATAATTACCGATTGTATTTTAACCAAAACCATGATAAAGGAGAGTCAGATATGCTGGAAGGAAAGATCGCACTGGTAACAGGAGCAAGCCGCGGCATCGGCCGCCAGATCGCAAAGACACTGGCCGCAAAGGGCGCAGCAGTGATTGTAAACTATAATGGTTCTGCTGCAAAGGCAGAAGAAACAGTAAGGGAGATCCGGGAAGCCGGAGGCAGCGCAGAGGCAATACAGTGCAATGTTTCCGACTTTAACAGCAGCAAGGAGATGCTGGACGGGATTGTGGCAAAATACGGCCGTCTTGATATCCTTGTAAATAATGCGGGCATTACAAGGGACAACCTGGTAATGAAAATGTCCGAGGAGGACTTTGACGCAGTGATCCAGACCAACTTAAAGGGCGTGTTCAACTGCATCCACCACATTTCCCGTCAGATGTTAAAACAGAGAGCCGGACGCATTATCAATATTTCCTCTGTTTCCGGCGTTCTTGGAAATGCGGGACAGGCCAACTACTGCGCCGCCAAGGCGGGGGTGATCGGCCTGACAAAAAGCGTGGCAAGAGAACTTGCAAGCCGCGGCATTACCGTAAACGCGGTTGCTCCGGGCTTTATCCGAACAGATATGACAGATGTGCTGAAGGATGAGGTAAAGAAGGCCATGATGGAGCAGATTCCCATGAAGGATTTCGGGGAAGTGGAGGACATTGCCAACGCAGTTGCATTTCTGGCATCGGAAGACGCCAGATACATCACAGGACAGGTAATCAGCGTAGACGGCGGAATGGCTATGTAATGCGCGGGAAAGAGAAGGAGCGGATCAAATGAATACAAGAGTAGTAGTTACAGGCATGGGAGCCATCACCCCCATTGGAAATGATGTGGAGAGCTTCTGGCAGGCTTTAAAGGATAAGACACTGGGAATTGCCCCGATCACATATTTTGACACAGAGGATTTTAAGTGCAAGCTGGCGGCTGAGGTAAAGGGCTTCGACCCGAAGGAATATATGGATGCCAAGACCGCCCGGCGCATGGAGCCATTTTCCCAGTTTGCCGTGGCGGCCGCAAAGCAGGCACTGGAAGACGCAGGCATTGATATGGAGAAGGAGGATCCCTTCCGCGTAGGTGTCAGCGTAGGCTCCGGCATTGGCTCTCTTCAGGCTATGGAGCGCAGCGAGAAGAAGCTGTTGGAGAAAGGCCCCAGCCGTGTAGAGCCTCTTTTGGTTCCGCTTATGATCTGCAACATGGCGGCTGGAAATGTAGCCATCCAGTTCGGCCTGAAAGGAAAATGCATCAATGTGGTAACTGCCTGTGCCACCGGCACGCACTCCATTGGCGAAGCCTTCCGTTCTATTCAGCATGGGGAGGCAGATGTGATGGTAGCGGGCGGAACGGAAGCCAGCATTACCCCCATCGGCATTGCAGGCTTTACCTCTCTGACTGCCTTAAACACCACAGATGATCCCAAGCGTGCCTCCATTCCCTTTGATAAGGACCGAAACGGCTTTGTAATGGGCGAAGGAGCAGGCGTAGTTGTATTAGAGTCCTTAGAGCACGCCAGGGCAAGAGGTGCAAAAATCCTGGCAGAGGTTGTAGGCTACGGCGCAACCTGCGACGCATACCATATCACGTCCCCTGCCGAGGATGGAAGCGGCGCTGCAAAAGCAATGGAATTTGCCATGAAGGATGCAGGTATCACGCCGGAACAGATCGACTATGTAAACGCCCATGGCACCAGCACCCACCACAATGATCTATTTGAGACCAAGGCGATCCATCTGGCCCTGGGCGATCAGGCAGAGAAGGTGAAGATAAACTCCACCAAGTCCATGATTGGCCATCTGTTAGGTGCAGCCGGCGGCGTAGAGTTTATCACCTGCGTCAAATCCATTGAGAACGGCTATGTTCACGCGACGCTGGGACTTGAGGAGCCGGGCGAGGGCTGTGATCTGGATTATACCCAGGGTGACGGCGTGGAAATGGATGTAAATTATGCGATCAGCAACTCACTGGGCTTTGGCGGACACAATGCCAGCCTGATCGTGAAGAAATTCACAGAGTAAGGAACAGGAGGACATGACAATGAATATCGAAGAGATCCTTACACTGGTTCAGGCGGTATCAGACTCCAGCCTGACCAGCTTTAGGCTGGAGCAGGGAGATACGGTGATCTCCCTGAAAAAAGAAAAGGAAGAGGCCAGGATTGTGACCGTTGGCGCCCCGGCAGTTCCTGCCGTATTTGCAGCTTCCGGCCCATCTCCCGCTGTCTCTGCACCGGAGACGGTTACTGCATCAGGCACACAGGTTTTGGGAAATGTACCTGCCGCACAGACTGCTGCCCCGGCATCCGCCGGAAATGATATTGGTTCTGATAAGGTAATCGCCTCTCCTTTGGTAGGAACCTTCTACAGCTCATCCTCCCCGGATGCGGAGCCTTTTGTAAAAGAGGGGGACACCGTGAAAAAGGGTCAGGTGCTTGGTATTATCGAGGCCATGAAGCTGATGAATGAGATAGAAAGCGAGTACGACGGAGTGGTTGAAGCAGTGCTCGTCAATAACGAGGATGTGGTAGAGTACGGCCAGCCGCTATTCCGCATTAAATAAGCCGTTTCAGGAGGATTTTAATATGTTAATGGGTATCAAAGAGATCCAGGAGATCATTCCTCACCGCCATCCGTTTCTGTTGGTGGACTGCATTGAGGAATTGGAACCCGGCGTGCGGGCGGTAGGATATAAAGCCGTTACCTACGATGAGTCCTTTTTCAGGGGCCATTTTCCGCAGGAGCCGGTGATGCCGGGAGTGCTGATGGTAGAAGCCCTGGCTCAGACCGGAGCCGTAGCGATCCTGTCTCAGGAGGGCTTTAAGGGAAAAACAGCCTATTTCGGAGGCATCGATAAACTGAAGTTTAAGCATAAAGTAGTTCCCGGAGACCGTTTGCGTCTGGAATGTGAAATCATCCGCCAGAAAGGCCCTGTAGGTATTGGAAAAGCCACGGCTACCGTAGACGGAAAGATTGCCGTTACCGGAGAGCTGACCTTCATGATCGGTTAATTGTGGGGAGAAATAAAATGTTTAACAAGATTTTGATCGCAAACAGAGGAGAGATCGCTGTCCGCATTATTCGGGCCTGCCGGGAAATGGGAATCCAGACGGTAGCGGTGTACTCTGAGGCAGACAAGGACTGCCTTCACACTCTTTTAGCGGACGAGGCCATCTGCATCGGCCCCGCGCCCTCCACACAGAGCTATTTGAATATGGAGCGTATTCTTTCGGCCACCGTAGCAATGAAAGCAGATGCGATTCATCCCGGTTTCGGCTTTCTCTCTGAAAATGCCCGTTTTGCAGAGCTTTGCAGCAAGTGTAATATAACATTTATCGGCCCATCCGCAGAGATCATCAACAGGATGGGAAATAAATCCGCAGCCAGAAAAACCATGATCGAGGCTGGTGTGCCTGTGGTTCCGGGAAGCAAGGAAGCGGTACACACCTCAGAGTCCGGCCTTGCCATGGCAAAGGAAATCGGTTTTCCGGTGATGATTAAAGCCTCCTCCGGCGGCGGCGGCAAGGGAATGCGCATTTCCAGAAGCGAAGAAGATTTTACCGAGCATTTTACCGCGGCTCAGTTAGAGTCTGTCAAAGGTTTCTCCGATGATACCATGTACATCGAAAAATATATCGAAAAGCCCCGCCATGTAGAGTTCCAGATCATGGCAGACCGGTTTGGAAATGTGATCCACTTAGGAGAGCGCGACTGCTCAATCCAGAGACGCCATCAGAAGGTTCTGGAGGAAGCGCCCTGCAGCGTCATTTCCCCAGAGCTTCGTAAGAAGATGGGAGAGACAGCCGTGCGGGCGGCAAAGTCCGTGGGTTATGAGAATGCGGGCACCATAGAGTTCCTTCTGGACAAGGATAGAAATTTCTATTTTATGGAAATGAACACCCGGATCCAGGTAGAGCATCCGGTGACAGAGATGGTATCCGGCATTGACCTGATCAAAGAGCAGATCCGTGTGGCCGCGGGAGAACCGTTAAGCGTTACTCAGGATCAGGTAGAGATAAAGGGCCATGCCATTGAGTGCCGGATCAATGCGGAGAACCCGGAGAAGCATTTCATGCCGTGTCCCGGCCTGATCCGCACCGTCCATCTGCCCGGAGGAAACGGCGTCCGCGTAGATACCCATATTTACGGCGATTATAAGGTGCCTGCAAACTACGATTCCATGCTGATGAAACTGATCGTATATGACAAGGACAGGGAGGCTGCTATTGCGAAAATGCAGAGCGCCCTGGGAGAAGTTATCATCGAGGGCATTGAGACGAATATCAATTTCCAGTACGAGATTCTGGAAAATCAGGCTTTTAGGGCCGGTGACACGGATACGGCTTTTATTGAGAAATATTTCCCGGAGTATGTAAAATAATCAGTCAGAAAGGAAGTAGCCCCTATGCTGCGTAATATGTTCAAAAAAACGTATACCAAGATCGACACGATCTACAGGCCAAAGGCCGCGGACAGCGATGAGCCATCCATCCCACAGGGATTGTGGCGCAAGTGCAATAAGTGCGGGCAGCCGATCTATGTGGAGGATGTAGTGAACAATTATTACGTCTGCCCCAAATGCGACGGCTATTTCCGCATTCACGCATACCGCCGGATCGAAATGATCACAGATGAGGGAACCTTTGAGGAGTGGAATCAGGAAATGCCCTTTTCCAATCCCTTAAATTTCCCTAATTATGAGAAAAAAGTGGCAGCGGCCAGAGAAAAGAGCCATTTAAACGAGGCCATTGTCACAGGAAAGGCCATGATCGAGGGGAATCCCGCGGTGATTGGCGTCTGCGACGCACGGTTTATCATGAGCAGCATGGGCCACGTGGTCGGAGAAAAGATCACAGAGGCGGTTGAGAGAGCTACAGAGCAGAAGCTCCCTGTGATTCTGTTTGCCTGTTCCGGCGGGGCCAGGATGCAGGAGGGAATCGTATCCCTGATGCAGATGGCCAAGACCTCGGCAGCCTTAAAGCGTCACCATGAGGCGGGGCAGCTCTTTATCAGCGTCCTGACGGATCCTACTACAGGGGGAGTTACGGCAAGCTTTGCCATGCTGGGTGATATCATCATTGCAGAGCCTCATGCCCTGATCGGCTTTGCAGGTCCCCGTGTGATTGAGCAGACCATCGGCCAGAAGCTGCCTGAGGGCTTTCAGCGGGCGGAATTTCTGCTGGAGCATGGTTTTGTGGATATGATTCTGGAGAGAAAAGACCAGAAACGTGTCATCGGCCAGATTTTGTATATGCACAGAAACCATAAAATGACGGCTGCAGAACTGCCGGATGGCGTTTCCGACGCAGGGACAAAAGCTTGTGCAGAATGCGGTGTTCAGGCAGAAAGGACAGCTTGGGATACTGTTGTTCTTTCCCGAAAAGCCAACCGCCCTACGGCTCTTGATTATATCAACGCTGTTTTTGACGAATTTATTGAGTTCCACGGCGACCGTTATTTTAAGGATGACGGGGCTGTTGTGGGCGGTATTGCCCTGTTCCATGGAATGCCTGTGACGGTCATCGGCCAGCAGAAGGGAAAGAACACAAAGGATAATATCAAGCGTAATTTCGGTATGCCTTCTCCTGACGGATACCGCAAGGCGCTGCGTCTGATGAAGCAGGCGGAGACCTTCGGCCGTCCGGTGATCTGCTTTGTGGATACGCCGGGCGCTTTCTGCGGCCTGGAGGCCGAGGAACGGGGACAGGGTGAAGCCATTGCGAGGAATCTCTTTGAAATGTCGGATCTGAAGGTTCCGGTTCTCTCGGTTGTGATCGGAGAGGGCGGAAGCGGCGGCGCTTTAGCCATGGCGGTGGCAGATGAGGTATGGATGCTGGAAAACGCTATCTATTCCATCCTGTCTCCAGAGGGATTTGCTTCCATTCTTTACAAGGACAGCAAAAAAGCTCCGGAGGCCGCAGAGGTAATGAAGGTTACGGCTGCCGACTTAAAGAAACTGGGGCTGATCGAGCGGATCATCCCGGAAGAAGAGCCTGCGGGCACGGACACCCTGTATCGGATTGCAGCAGCAATGGATCAGGCGATGACCGGTTTCTTTGAAACATATCTTCCTATGTCCGGCCGGGAACTGGCAGAACACAGGTATCAGAGATTTAGGAGAATGTGATGAGTAAATTCAAACCATTAGTAATTGGAGACCTGGTTGTGAAAAAACCGGTGATCCAGGGGGGAATGGGAGTAGGAATCAGTCTCCACCGTCTGGCAGGAGCCGTGGCAAAGGCAGGAGGAATGGGACTCATTTCCACGGCGCAGATCGGTTTTCGGGAGCCGGATTTTACCACGAATTTTATAGAGGCCAATCTGCGGGCTATTCGCAGGGAATTTAAGAAAGCCAGAGAGATCGCACCGGAGGGAGCCATCGGTTTCAATATCATGGTGGCTACCAAGCACTACGATATGTGGGTCAAAGAGGCAGTTTGTGCCGGAGCCGACGCGATTGTATCAGGAGCCGGTCTGCCGGTATCTCTTCCCGAATACGCCGAGGCGGCCTACGCTGAGATGAAGGCGGCTTATGAGGAGATGAAGGCGCGGCTGGATCAGGTGAAAACAGGAGCGGCAGAGCTGAAGGCCTCCTGTGAGGAGCTGTGCAGAAAACTCTCCCGACGGACAAAACTGGCTCCTATCGTATCCACAGCCAAAGCAGCTATGGTTATTTGCCGGATGTGGGATAGAAAGTACAACAGAGTCCCTGATTTTATCGTTGTGGAAGGTCCTCTGGCAGGAGGACATCTTGGCTTTTCAAAGGAGCAGCTGGCACAGTTTGGGGCGGATACGGATGATGTGGAAAAAACCTACAATCAGGCAGCCTATGACGAGGAAGTCCGTGCCATTATAAAGGTGGTCAGGGATTATGAGAAGAAATATGACACCCATATCCCTGTAGTCACAGCCGGCGGCATTTACACCCATGAAGATGTAGTCCACCAGTTTGATCTGGGAGCCGAGGGCGTTCAGGTAGCGACCCGTTTTGTTACAACAGAGGAATGTGATGCGCCAAAGATTTACAAGCAGGCGTATATCAATGCTGAAAAAAAAGATATTGTTATTACTCAAAGTCCTGTAGGTATGCCGGGAAGAGCCATTTTAAACCCTTTCCTAAAGAAGATAAAGGCAGGAGAGCGCCCGCCTATCCGGTCATGCTTTCAGTGTCTGGAGCACTGCGATATAAAAACAATCCCGTACTGTATTACAAAAGCTCTTGTCAACGCTGCTGAGGGCGACGAGGACGCGGCGCTTCTGTTCTGCGGAAGCAATGCTTACCGCGCGGATCGCATCGAGACGGTGGACGGGGTGATGAAGGCGCTGCTTTGCGGGTAAACGCGGGCATGGTTTTTGCGGAAAGACGGCAAAAAAAGCAATATTATCATAAATACCAAAAGAGACTGTAGATGTGCGTGATATGCTCCCTCCTAAGTGACAAGTTTTATTATTTCACTTGTCCACCTGGAAGGGAGCATATCACATATATAAATTCCATTTCTGTGTTTGTTTCAACCGCAAAAGCGGCCTTTGCGTCGCCAGTATGGTTAGTTTACCACAGAATCGAAATTCTAGCAATGCAGCGATTTCCAGTCCTTCACTGCCAAAGAAAGTTATCCAGTTCTCCATTGAAAAACCAGACTGTATCTTCATACTTCTCCTGATCCCGCACTGGAAGGAAAATTTGCAACTGTACTGCCCGGCGCCCGCATTCTGAACATTGATATTCTACTGCACCGCAAGCGTAAATACCTGTCGGGATGTCCGCTTTTCTATTTACTTTTTGCAGTTGTTCCCGGTAATAATCTGCTTCTTTGTGTGATATATAATTCCCTACTGACATCGGAAGCATGTAAAGCTGACGGCGGCGTTCTAGCATCCGGCATCCACAGGTGCTGCAGCAGTTATCCAAAAACTTTGCTTTAAATTTTTTAATTAATCCCATATTAATTGCTCCGGCTCTTTGCTGTTTCCAAAATTTCTACCATTAAGTCTGCTTTTGAAATACCAGTCAGGATATATTCGCTGTCCATACGCCACCGCTTATTGGAAGTAAATGTATTTACTCTGATGCGTACACCGTCGATTGAAAACAGGAAACTTACTCTGCTGCTTCCTTCCATAAATCCAATTCCGCCTTTGCCATCGTCTACCCAGGCTTTCTCTATCCGGCTGGCTGGCAGTACATATGTATGAAATGGGTTCCAGAAAAACAGGATTGCTACCTGACCATGTTCCACATCTACTACTACATTGCTGCCCCGTCCATGAAATGTCTGATTGCGCACAAACCCTCTCTGATCCAGTTCCCGTACTAATTTCTTTTGTTTTTGACTATATATCAGCCTTCCTGCAAACATCCACCATAAAATACACAAAAAAGGAATACACAAGCCGATCACTACTGCCATGTTTCCTTTTGTAAAAACAGTACTCCACAGCAACCAGCAAATTGTGATAATCAACGCAGGTACCAGGATATATGACAGCACATACGGCAAACTTCTCTTCTCTATTTTCTTATTCTCCATATAACAATTTCCCCTTCTTTCAGATATTGATTTTCCTACTTCCATTCGGATTTTTTCTGCTTTTTAGGCGGGAAAAAATATGGAAATACTCCCAATTTTGCCCCAAGTGCATGGAAAAGAGGGAAACACACAATGATTGCAAGAAGCTGTACCAGAATAGTCGGTACCTCTGTAAAATCCTCTTCATTCATCTTTAAGGCTTCCCCAACCATATCTACATAAAAGTCGGTACGGGTCAATTTTTCTCCCATTTCAATCTGATTCAGAAATCCCTCATCCTGAGTCAGATCCTCGAACACAACCCGGCCTACAGGCATAATATTTATTCCATCAAAAATGCTTTCTCCCATGCTTTGCACAGAATCATCGTTAATGCTGGCTGCCACCCGTTCCCCGGAAGGCAGCTTGAGCGAATACATATAACGTCCTCCATAGAATCCAGCTCCTTCGTTGCGGTATTCAATGCCAGGAGATTCTACTGTAAACGTGTCATGTGTCAACAGATCCTCCACGTTTTGAGCTCTGTAAACTTCATCTCCTGCTTTTCCGCCAATACTGCCGTCCACAACTATATGTTCTTCCTCATAACTTTCATATGCTTTTGGCATAATTATGTCCATAACTGCTTCTGCTCCCAGACTAACCACAAAGGCAAGGGCGAGGGAAAGCCAAATATCAAATCTTAAATGGTGATATCTCATCTTTTGTTCCTCCTGATATTTATTATTATCGTAACATTTCAGCCATGCGAAGATTTAGACAGGAACAGACGTTGGAAACTTGTTTTCATAAGAATTTTCCTGTCTAAATCTTCATAGGGCAGACGCCTGGCGCTTCTTGTCTGCCACAGGCGGGCAAGAAGATGACATGACTGAACGGCTACTTATTATTCTATCCCCCTCCCTCATAAATGGTATCAAATGCTTTATATTATTGACAAAATATCATAATAATTTTATCAAACGAAAAAAAGATTATCAACCAGTATTTTATTTCCCTCTGATATGGTGTAACAGTTACAGCAGTTAAAATACAGGAGGAATATATTATGAAAAGATGGATCGCTTTAGGACTGGCAATATGTTTGGGAGTGACAGCCCTTACAGGCTGCACAGGATCATCGTCAGCGGTGACAGCAGAGACTCAGACAGAGGAGCAGGAAAAGGGAACGGAACAGAGGGCGCAGTCTGGAATGGATAAGCTGGTGTTGACCTATGTGGTTTCGCCGCTGAATGTTCCCTCCATTATTGAGAGGAAACAGGGAATATTTGCAAAGAATTTTGAGGATATGGGTATTTCGGTAGAATATGCAGAGATAAATTCAGGGGCCGACCAGACCCAGGCTCTGGCCTCCGGGGATGTTCAGATCCTTTACGCCGTGGGAGCAACCTCCGTTATCTTATCAGCGGCCAACGGGGCTGATATTAAGGTGCTTAATATGTACAGCAGATCACCAAAGGCATTTTGTATGTATTCAAAGGATGAAAGTCTCACTTCACCGGAAAGTCTCCGGGGAAAGACCATTGCCGGACCGGCAGGAACAAATCTGCATGAGCTTCTGGCGGCATATCTTGCAAAGGGCGGCATGACAATTGATGATGTAAACTATGTGAATATGGGGATTGCGGAGGCAAAGGCAGCTCTGGACGGCGGCAGCACAGATGTGGCCCTGATTGCGGGGGCAACGGCATATCAGGCAAAGCAGCAGGGATACCATCTGGTAGCTGACGGGGAAGGCCTGATAAAGGCAATCATCGCAGTGGCTGTAAGACAGGATTTTTATGACGCAAATAAGGACGTCATTGAGAGATTTATGAAAGCCCAGGAAGAAATTGCCTCATTCATGCAGGAGAATCAGGACGAGACGCTGAATATTGTGGCGCAGGAACTGGATCTGGATGAGGAAGCAGTAAAAGAAATGTATGGATATTACGATTTTTCCATGGATATCAGTGACGAGGACAGAGACGGTTTTCAGAAAACGGCTGATTTCATGCTGGAATCCGGAATGATTGATCATGCTTTGGATGTAAATACGCTGTTTATTCAGTAGTTTGCCAGAGGTTTCCTTGACCAAACCTGAAAATCCGGGTAAGATAAATACAGTGAAATGGCCGCCTGTGCGTCAGTAAGAGGATGCTATGGAGGCCATTTTCCTGTTTTAGATAAAGGGAGCTGGACAAAATGGACAAAAAGAAAGAATATCTTATAGGAGATGTCTCGCGTATCGTAGGTCTGAGCAGGGATGCGCTGCGGTTCTATGAAAAAAAGGGGATTATCCATGCAAAGAAGAAGGAAAATGGATACAGGTATTTTTCCGATGAAGATATATACCGTCTGATGTGCATTGTATACCGCCGGAAGATGAATGACAGCCTGGAGGAGATAAAGGATTTTGTTAAGGACGATATGCCGGTTGCCCATATGTGGCAGCATCTGGAGCGCAGGATTGGAGAGGAGGAAGAGGAGATATGCCGCCGCAGGCAGACAATTGCCAGACTGAAGCTTTCCATTCATGATATGGAAAACATTGAGGCATATGAAGGAAAATGTGTCCTTAAGGAGCTGCCTGCAGCGTATATTCTGGATACCTGCGAGGATCTCTATGACAGCCTGCGCCAGTGGTTTTCCATGTCATCGGAGGTCAGCGGCCTGGATATGGCTTATTTTTATAATGTGTTCTCCATGAGAAATGGTATGTTGGAAAATGAGGGAACCCAGCTTTTGATTTACAAAGGCCTGGAACCTTTTATCAATTCCGGTTTTGACCTGTCGGCCTGCTTGTCGACAGAGCCCTTGCCCTGCGTCTATCGGGTGGAAGCCTCCAAAGACCTCCTGCCAGACGCCGCGGCGGCAGAAACGATGGCCGATTGGGCAAGCTCTCAGGGATTTGTTCCCACAGGCGTATTCTACTCTAACAATATGACGTCCTTTTTGGGAGAGGATACGAATATTTATTATCTGGAACTGTATATGCCGGTGATCCCGGCGGGAAAACAAAAATAAATAAAGATGGGGGATGGCCTGCCGCAGGAGAAAGCTCCTGACAGCGGGCCTGCGTCATTTCTGACATCCCAGAGAATAAACCATGGAGTAAGACCAGGGTCAAGTCAGTTTATAAAAACGTAAAAAAATGTAAATATTCTTACAAAAAGGTCATTTTAACGTTCTGAATGTGGATAAAATTTTAACAATATTCAATATTTCCACAGGAAAATACATATTTCCCCAGAATATCCCCTGCATTTCCCCATGGTATAAACAAAGTTATCCACTGACTTATCCACATTATCCACCGTCATATACAATATATATGGTGGAAATAGGTCAAAACACAAGATTTAGTTTGTGGATAACTCTGGCAATATGGCGTTTACAGTTCCTCTGCCGCTGCCCTCTCCTTTGGACGTCCCAGAGTGGTGATAAAGTCGATCAGATAGGAGGAAATCATAACAGTAACCAGAGAATATATGATCCGTCGCACGGGGATATAGGAGAGCGATAATACCAGCACGGTAAGATCCGTAAACAGATAGGCTCTGGAAATACGCCAGCCTGTGATCTTTGCAATCACGAGGGCCAGAGCATCGTCACCGGCGCAGGAAGCGCCCTGACGGACAACCAGCCCACAGCCGATACCAATAAAACACCCGCCCGCTACCGCTGCGAAAAAGGGCGAATCAGCCAGACTGGGAAGAACCGGAGGGAACAGCTCCCACAGGCGAAAAAAGCCTGCCATACAGGCAGTGGCAAAAATGGAAGTTTTGAGAAATTCTTTTCCAAGATACTTAAAGCCCATAAGATAGCTGAGGCAGTCAAGAACTGGCGACAGCATAGAGGATGACACGCCCAGCCAGAAGTTCAGCAGAAGGATCAGGCCAAGTATGCCTCCTTCTGTAATATCTGCCTGTTGATGGACATTATAAAGCCCAAAGGTAGTGATGGCCGTGCCGAGGACAATAGAAACAACGGTTCTGGGAACAAAGGTCTCCTTCAGTTCCCCCTTAATGGTGTGTGACAGCTTTTTAAGCTGCAACATAATAAAACATCCTTTCTGAAATATGGTGTATCCTCCAGATGCCGAACCCATGTAAAGGGGTGTTTATTCCCGTCAGTCCGGTAAGGAGCGATATATTCCTATTATAGCAGATGAGGGTGGAGGGGTGTCAAGAGGGGGAAACTGCGGGACGCACAGCGAATGTATGGCATATCCCATTGGTTTCCTGCATACAATACCAGATAAAATACGGTTGTATATCAAAAGGAGGCTCCCCATGCTTAACTACCTCTGGTCATCAATGATCCTTACAGGTACTCTCTGGGCGGCCGTCCATGGGCGGTTGGATGATGTGACCCAGGGAGCTTTAACGGCTGCTAAGGAGGCGGTAGCGCTGTGCGTCACCATGTTAGGCGTCATGTCCCTGTGGACGGGCGTATTGGAGATTGGAAACAGCGCCGGGCTGATCGGACAGCTTTCAAAGGCCATGAGACCGGTCCTGCGGTTCCTTTTCCCTGATCTTGCGCCGGACAGCAGGGCAGCAGAACATATCTCTGTCAATTTCATTGCAAATATGCTGGGGCTTGGCTGGGCGGCCACGCCAGCGGGCTTAAAGGCCATGGAGGAACTGAAAAAAACGGAGGAATCCCGTTACGCCGCGGGTACCTCGCCATACTGTTCCCAGACGCCTCCAACGCCTGAGGCACGGCGGGATCCGCCCTGTCTTACCACCGCCACACCGGAGATGTGTACCTTTCTTATCTTAAATATCTCTTCCCTTCAGCTGATCCCTGTCAACATTATTGCCTACCGCAGCCAGTACGGCAGTCCGTCTCCTGCAGCCATCACAGGCCCCTGTCTGGCGGCAACGGCAGCCAGCACTCTGGCGGCAGTAGTGTTTTGCAGGGTGATGGGCCGACGAAGCAGAAGGTAAAACGGAAAGTAACTATTGACGCCTCCTCCAAACAAAATTACAATAAAATCAAATCACAGTGCATATTCAGCTTCTGGAGTGCACATGATAAAAGGAGGAAAACCCATGACAACCCCGACTTTATTAAACTGGGCCGTATTAGGAACGGGTGTGATCGCAAATGAGATGGCGTCTGCTCTGGCCGGTATGGGCCGCAGTCTTTACGGCGTGTGCAACCGCACCTATGAAAAAGCGTCTGTATTTGCAGAAAAATACGGCGTAAAGCAGGTATACCCCACGTATGATGCCCTTTTCTCCGATCCCAACGTAGATGTGATCTATATCACCACGCCCCATAACACCCACTACAGCTTTATAAAAACTGCCCTGGAACACAAAAAGCACGTTCTGGCAGAAAAATCCATTACCCTAAACAGCAGGGAACTGGAAGAACTGACTGTGCTTGCCCGTGAGAAAAACCTTGTTTTTGCCGAGGCCATGACCATTTGGCATATGCCCCTTTACAAGAAACTGTGGGAGCTTACAGAAGGCGGGAACCTGGGAAGAGTTCAGATGATTACGGCCAATTTCGGCAGCTTTAAGGACTATGACATGAAGAACCGTTTCTTCAACCGAAGTCTGGCCGGCGGCGCGCTGCTGGATATCGGCGTTTATGCCTTAAGCGCCATCCGCAGTTTTATGGAAGAGACGCCGGATCAAATTCTCAGCCAGATGCTGCCTGCGCCTACCGGCGTAGACGAACAGGCCACCATTCTCCTGAAAAATAAAAAAGGACAGATGGCCACGGCGGCTTTGTCCCTTCATTCCAAGCAGCCCAAGCGAATGATGATCAGCTGCGAAAATGCCTATATTGAAATTATGGAATATCCCAGAGCGGACGAGGCCGTCATTACAGACGCCGTGACCGGAAAGCGCACGGTGATCCATGAGGGAAATACAGCAGACGCTTTAAAATACGAACTTTTAGATATGGAAAGTGCTGTTTTAAATGGTGAGCGATCCGTTATGAAGCTGGATGAAACCCGTGATGTTATGGCAATGATGACTGCCCTGCGTAAGGAGTGGGGCTTAACGTATCCAGAGGAAGAGTAGGCGGTCCGCCTGCTCTTTCCTGTTTCTTCGGTCGTGCTTGTATCAGATGGGGGCATCTGCATGAAACAAAAACAGAATACAGAGACAAATACTTGAAAAGGAAAAAGAATTGAATACGTTAAATATAGAGACAGAACGTCTTGTTTTAAGAAACTTTACAGAGAATGATCTGGAAGCGCTGTACGGTATTTACAGCGATACAGAGGTGAACCGTTTTCTTCCATGGTTTCCGTTAAAAAGTATGGAAGAAGCGGAGACATTTTTTAAAGAGCATTATAAAAACTTGTATGACAGAGCGGGGTTTTATGGACTGGCCGTCTGTCTTAAGACGGATAACAGGCCTATTGGATACATTCATGTGAGCGCCGACGACAGCCATGATTTTGGCTATGGACTTAAGCAGGAGTTCTGGAACCAGGGAATCATGACGGAAGCCGCAAAGGCAGTAATAGAGCAGCTGAAAAGAGATGGTATTTCGTATATCACTGCTACCCACGATATAAAGAATCCCCGAAGCGGCAGCGTCATGAAAAAACTGGGAATGAAATATTGCTATTCCTACCGTGAGCAGTGGATGCCTAAAAATATTCCCGTAATCTTCCGTATGTATCAGCTGAATCTGGATGAAAATGAAAGCCGTATTTATAAGAAATACTGGAATGAGGCAGAGGTTCGGTTTGTAGAGAAGATGGAGGACATGGGTGTCTGACAGGCAATACGATGCATAAAAACGTTAAAAAGCAAAAAATAATCTTGACAAACGAGTATACCCGCTCTATAATCCTACTAAACCTAGTAAAACAGTATGAATAAAGGAAAGGACCTCAGGCTGGAAGGCTGGCGGCAGGCGAGTCTCTGCTTCCTGTGAGGAAAGGGTGACGTTTATGGCAGGTATTTTTAAGGGAATGACAGAACTGGTAGGAAATACGCCTCTTGTAGAGGCGGTAAATCTGGAGAAGAAGGAAGGATTAAAGGCGAGACTTCTTCTGAAATTAGAGTATTTTAATCCGGCTGGAAGCGTAAAAGACCGTGTGGGTAAGGCCATGATCGAGGATGCGGAGGCAAGCGGCCGCTTAAAAGAGGGCTCCGTTATCATTGAGCCGACCTCCGGAAATACAGGAATTGGCCTGGCATCTATCGCGGCGGCCAAAGGCTACCGGGTGATCCTGACCATGCCTGACACCATGAGCGTAGAGCGCAGGAATATTTTAAAGGCATATGGGGCAGAAATTGTACTGACGCCCGGCGCACAGGGAATGAGCGGAGCCATTGCAAAGGCCGCTGAACTGGCAAAGGAGATTCCGGGAAGCTTTATCCCCGGCCAGTTTGTAAACCCTGTAAATCCCAAGGCTCACAGAGCGTCTACAGGCCCGGAGATCTGGAGAGATACAGAGGGTGCGGTGGATATCTTTGTAGCTTCTGTGGGAACCGGCGGAACCATTACCGGGGCCGGCGGATACTTAAAGGAGCAGAAACCGGAACTTAAGGTAGTTGCGGTAGAACCTGCCACTTCTCCGGTTCTTTCCGGCGGAAAGGCCGGAGCACATAAGATCCAGGGAATCGGCGCAGGCTTTGTACCTGAGGTATTGGATACAACTGTTTATGATGAGATTATCACTGTGGATAATGAAGTTCCCTTCGAGACTTCGCGTATGCTGGCCCGGACGGAGGGTGTACAGGTCGGTATTTCCTCAGGAGCAGCTCTTTACGCGGCGCTGCAGGTTGCAAAACGGCCTGAAAACGAAGGAAAGACTATTGTAGTGCTGCTGCCTGACAGCGGCGACCGCTATTACTCCACTCCGCTGTTTACAGAAGGATAAGGCTCAGCATCGAAGCCAAGCTGCATCGGACGCCGATTTTCGGTAATGAAAAACATAATCACCGCCTGACAGGAATAGGTTTTATAAAAGGCTCTGATCCTATGGATCGGACGCTTAAAACGATTTCTGTCAGGCGGTTTTTTATGACGTTTCTGCTTTTTTTGTCAGAGGCCATGGTGCCTCTTATGATCTTTTATATGGTTGGCTTTGGCCTACTGTCCGGCCGGCCGGTTCTGGACGATTTTATCCGTGGCGCCAGGGATGGAATGAAAACCGTAGCAGGTATCTTTCCTACCCTTGTGGGCCTGATGGTGTCAGTGGGCGTCTTGCGTTCCTCAGGGCTTCTGGATGCTCTGGGAGAGCTTTTAAAGGCTCCCGCTGCCCTTGTGGGCCTTCCTGCGCCTATTCTGCCCGCGGCGCTGGTACGCCTGGTGTCCAACTCTGCCGCTACGGGTCTGGTTCTGGATCTTTTTAAGGAATACGGCACGGAGTCGCGGATTGGTCTTATGGCCTCAATCCTGATGGGAAGCACAGAAACGGTTCTTTACTGTATGAGCATCTATTTCGGTTCTGTGGGAATCCGAAAGACGCGCTACACTCTGGCCGGCGGCCTGTTGGCCGCGCTGGTCAGTCTGGCGGCCAGCGCGGTGCTGTCCGGCTTGATGGCAGGAGGATGAAATAAACCGCAGATGATCTGATCGGATGACTCCGCCGGAAATATCCATTGCAAAATACCCGCCGGCACACTATAATTGAGCGTGTGTATCCCTGGCTTTGTTCACGGAACGTAAGGCGATACCGTTAGGACGCCGACAGCAAAGCAGTTTGGGAAATTACGTGTACCTAAACAGAACCATACAGATAGAAAGAGGTTACATATGGAACGATATCAGAAATTTCGGAAGGAATTTCCGCGTTTTTACTATCATGGATATAGGACAGAAGAAAATGAACTTGTATATAAGATTACATTTGACTTTGAGATAGAGGGGCTATCCTCCTTTGCCCCTACCTGGACATTTCCAAAATGTACAGAACAGGGAAAAACCTGGGATAATGACCCTTTATTTCAAAAGATGGTTTTTTCCCTTGGCATGGTGGAGCTGGCAAGCTACTGGAAACTGACCTGTTCCCCTCAGGTTATTGTGGAGGCGGGCAATTTAAGCGGCGATCAGATTCTTTGGTGGAAGGATCTGTATTTTAATGGTCTGGGAGAGTTCTTCTATATCAACCAGATCAAAGAAGCTGATCCGGCGGATTTTATGGAGATCATATGCCGGGGGAAAGACGCCATAGAAACCGTTTCCTCCTCTGGCGTCAAAGGACGTCCTGCTGCTGTTTCCGGTGCAGAAAATGGCGTCTTGGTGCCTATCGGCGGCGGTAAAGACTCCGCAGTTACCCTTGAACTTCTGCGCAGCGCCGGTGTGCCGATTTACGCCTATATCATTAACCCCAGAGGGGCAACCGTCCATACCACCGAGGCGGCGGGTCTGGATGCGGACCATGTGATCAGCGTAAAGCGTACCCTGGATAAGCGTATGCTGGAATTAAATGGAAAAGGATATTTAAATGGCCATACCCCTTTTTCCGCCCTGGTGGCATTTTCCAGTATCATGGCAGCCAGAATGGCCGGACTTTCCTATGTGGCCCTGTCAAATGAATCCAGCGCCAATGAAAGCACTGTAAAGGGAAGTACGGTCAATCACCAGTATTCCAAGAGTTTTAAATTTGAAGAGGATTTCCACCGCTATGAGATGGAATATCTTTCTGGGAGCGCTTATTATTTCAGTATGCTGCGCCCCTTAAGTGAGTTCCAGATCGCCCGGTATTTCGCGTCTCAAAAGCAGTATCATGCCATATTCAGGAGCTGCAACGCAGGCAGCAAGACGGACAGCTGGTGCGGACATTGTCCTAAATGCCTGTTTGTATACCTGATCCTGTCTCCCTTCCTTACAGAGACGGAAACAGAAAAAATCTTCGGACGAAATATGCTGGAGGACAGAGAACTGAAGCCTCTGCTGGAGCAGCTTACCGGTATTCAGGAGGAAAAGCCCTTTGAGTGCGTCGGAAGCCGGGATGAGATCAATACAGCTATCATCCTGACCATTGACCGTATGGAGGCAGAGGGAAAGAAACTGCCTATGCTGCTGGAATATTATAAGGGAATGGGACTTTATGACCAGTACAAGCCCATGGGAGACCGGTTCTCGTCCTATTTTGACAGTCAGAACCTGGTGCCAGCTCCATGGGAGGAGCTGGTGAAAAAAAGCTGCACAAAGGAAGCATAAGAAGCGAGGAGAAACAGAGTGATAGAGAAAATAGAACCCTGGATACAGGGAAAGCGGGTGCTTTTGCTGGGATTCGGGAGGGAAGGAAGATCTACATATAATGTACTCAGGCGGCTGGGAACCTGTTCCGTCCTTGATGTAGCCGATCAGCTGGCTTTGGAGGATCAGCCGGAAGGCATTGAAACATGGATCAGCGGCCCTGATTATCAGAGCTGTTTGAATGACTATGACGTGGTCTTTAAAAGTCCCGGCGTGGTCTTAGAACGTCCTGCGGAGGAATACCGCTGCCAGATCTTATCTCAGACCGAGGTATTTTTCCAGTGCTTTCGGGATCAGATCATCGGGATCACGGGGACGAAGGGAAAAAGCACCATTACCACCCTGCTGTATCACCTGTTAAAGCACGCAGGCTATGATACCATTCTGGCGGGAAATATAGGTATTCCGGTATTCGATCTGATGGAGGATATACGGCCGGAGACAATCATTGTCTGCGAGCTGTCCTGCCACCAGCTGGAATATATGACCGTCTCCCCTCACATTGCTGTCCTGTCCAATATCCATGAGGAGCATCTGGATCATTACGGAACCATGGAAAAATACGTTCGTGCCAAGGAACATATTTTCCTTAACCAGAGGCCGGAGGACGTGCTGATCTGCAGTGTACAGTGCCTGCCTGAGCCGGGGGAATGTGTCTCCAGGCTGATTACTGCCTGCCCCGCGTTTGCGGAACCGCCTCTGGACAGGTACTGGAAGGAGAAAAAGACGCCTGTCCGTCAGGATGCTCCCTCTCTCTGCGTAGAGGAAAACGAAAACGCTACCATCATCCGCTATGAGGGAACGGTTTACCGTATTCCTCAGGACAGGATTCGTCTGATGGGACAGCACAATTACTTTGATATCGGTTTTGCGTATGCCGTATGTCGTATTCTTCATATGTCTGAAGAGGATTTTACGAAGGGACTCATAGACTACGAGCCTCTCCCTCATCGTTTACAATTTCTGGGAGAACTGAACGGCGTAAAATACTACGATGATTCCATTTCCACCATCTGTGAAACAGCGATTCAGGCTTTAAAAACCTTAAAGGATACAGATACTATTCTGATTGGCGGTATGGACCGGGGAATTGATTATCGGGAACTGATCGAATATCTGTCCCGATCCCCGGTTCCCCACATCATCCTGATGGAGGCTACGGGGAAACGGATTTTTGAGGAGATTACAGAGGATTACCCGGAATTTGAGAATATGCAAAGACTGATTCCGGCAGAGCATTTGGAGGATGCGGTGCAGATTGCCAAAGAAGTAACAAGGCCTGGACACAGCTGTGTTATGTCTCCGGCAGCTGCCAGCTACGGCATTTTCCGAAACTTTGAGGAGCGCGGTGAGAGGTTTAGGGCGCTGGTATTTGCAGAACAGCCGGAAAACACAGTTTTTTAAGAATTTTATAAGCATTTTGGGGCTTGTATGAGCAGGGAAAATACTGTACAATCAGTAGAGCATATCTGAAAGATACAGAAGGTGAAAGGAAAAGACGTGGAGAAAACCTACGATACACTGAACGATGTACTGGTAAATCTGTTCCGTGATATTAACGATATCGAAGAGAAGGCGATTACCAGCTATGAATACAAAGATCTGACGAATAACGATATGCACGTGATCAACGCCATCGGAGTAGGCACAAAGAAAAATATGTCATCCATCGCAAAGGAATTGTCGGTTACGGTAGGAACGCTTACCATCTCCATGAACAGCCTTGTAAAAAAGGGATATGTGGTTCGCTGCCGCAGTACAGAAGATCGGCGGGTCGTTCATATTTCACTTTCTGAAAAAGGAATCAAAGCATACGAGCACCATAAGCATTTTCACGAACAGATGATACAGGGAGTGGTAGATACGCTGACAGACGAAGAGCTGAAGGCTCTTGTAAAAGCGCTGACAAAGCTGACCTCCTGGTTTCGTAGCTTTGAGGAGAATTAAAGGAGGCATTTTTTAAAATGAAAAAATGGTTATTGGGCTTAATGGCGGCGGTTATGGCAGCATCTCTTGCAGCCTGTACGCCCACAACACAGAAGCAGAAAGAGACAACAAAAGCGGCTGCAGAGAATAGCGCTCCAGCAGTAGTTTCTACTACCGGAGGCGCATCCGACAAGGTGCCGGATCCCAATGTAGCGCCCGTAGCTGTGATTTCTGTCTACCACAAGGGCGATGGCGACAGTCTGGTTCAGGAGATGGATTCTCTGGATGATGATAATCTGGACGCCCAGGCCTTGGTAGATAAGATGGTTGAATATGGAATTTTTAAGGAAGGAACAGAAGTCCTTTCCTTTGACAAAACCGGAGAAGGCGAGAATTCCAAAGCCGTCCTTAATCTGAATCAGGCTGAAAACAACGAAGGCGTCTCCGATACTCAGTTTCTGGTTGAAATTGGAAATACCTTTATTGAGAACTTTGAACTGGCATCCCTGAAGATTCAGGTCAATGGCAAGGACATGGCCGGTGCAGAGAACTTAAGCTATGTGACAGACTTTGAGAGCGTGGAGTAGGGAATACTGCCGCAGTAAGAATATTTGTTTGATACGTGAGAATCAGTCGGGACACTTCTTGAGAGAGGGGTGTTTCGGCTGTTTTTTATATAAAAACTGGTAAGCTGGATATTTAAATTTTACCGCAGCCTACCAGTTTTGGTTTATTCGCTCAATTTAAAAATTAAAACTCAGCCATAGCCGCCTCATCAGCTACTACGATCACATCGTTATGCAGCTGCAGGATAGAAGCCGGAACCTGTGGTGTCACAGGGCCGCAGAGTGCTTCGCGCAGGATACGGGCTTTATCTGCTCCGCTGGCAATAAGAAGGATTTTCTTAGCCTGCATAATCGTCTTGATACCCATGGTATACGCCTGTCTGGGAACATCGTCAATGGAGGCAAAGAAGCGTTTATTTGCCTCGATGGTACTTTCAGTTAAGTCCACGCAGTGAGTCATTTTCGCAAATTCAGAATCAGGCTCATTGAAACCGATGTGACCGTTGTGTCCGATGCCTAAAAGCTGTAAATCAATGCCGCCGATATCGTCGATTACGCGGTTGTAGCGGGCGCACTCAATGGCGCTGTCAGGCTCGGTTCCATCGGGAATATTTGTGTTCTTTAAGTCGATATTGATATGTTTAAAGAGATTATTGTACATGAAATAATAATAACTCTGGTCATTTTCCTTTGTAAGGCCCTTATATTCATCCAGATTTACCGTCTTTACGCCGGAAAAGTCAAGATCTCCCTTATTATTCCAGTCGATCAGCTGCTTGTAGGTGCCAAGGGGAGAAGAACCGGTAGCCAGACCAAGCACGCAGTTTGGTTTCATGATTACCTGCGCTGAAATAACGTTGGCAGCCTGACGGCTCATTTCATCATAATTTTTTGCTTTATAGATCCTCATAATACGTTCCAACCTTTCCGAAATAAAAAAATTTTCTTGCAAATTTCTCTATATAGAATAACATTTTCCCAACATACTTTCAAGAGGAAAATCATATAAATAATGGTAACAGCGCAGATTATACAGGTATCAGCGGATGGGGGAAACGGGACGTTGAAATCCGCTGACGGCGCAATCGGGAAATGGTACAAGGAGTGGGAAATATGGTAAATTATCGGAGACTTATCTCTTATATCTATGCCTATGAGGGAAGCATGAAAGGGAAAAATATAGGGTTTGCCAAGCTGGAGTCCAGAAACGGCCAATGCCGTCTGAACGTAAATGTAAAAAAGGTATATGCCGGAGGCGGCGATCTGGGAGTGTACCTTCTGTCATCTTCACAGGAGATATTTTTGGGAAATATGTTTATCCACAATGGGGCGGGAGAGTTCAGGGCTGTTTTGCCGCTTGAAAATATCTCAGGCTCAGGATGCTCGATGGAAAGCTGCTACGGCCTGTCTGTTCACGAAAAAAATGAGGACTGGCGGGTATATAAGACCATATGGGAAGATGCTGTGACCCAGGCGGCAGAACTGGATCTGGCAGAAGTGACATCTCAGAACATGGGGGATGCCAGCGAACAGATACATAGAAAGCTGACGGAACTGAATCAGGAGATTCAGGCAGAGGAAGAAAGGCTGGAGGAAGAACGGGCTCAGATCGTGCAGGAGGCAAAACGGGAGGTAGATGAACGGAAAGCAGAGACTGTGAAGGAAATAGAGGCTGCGGAAACGCAAAAACCTGCGGAAGAAAGATATGAAAATATTCCAAGAGAGAGCAGAAAGGTGGGAAGTGGAGCACAGCTGCTGCTGCAGAATATAAATAGAGTGGGAAATGTGCTGGGGATTTTATCTCAATCCCAGACAAGCAGGAATGCAGGGGGAGGGGGGGCGGATTTTAGCGGATTAGAACCAGGAGCAGCCGCTTCTCCAGACCGCAAAGATTCTGCCTTAACTGTCCCGGAATCGTCAGCCTCAGTATCGTCCCCTCCGGATTTGCCAACTCCGGCAGATGACGCCCCATCGTCCTCAGCGTCTGCCGCTCCAGGTGCGATACCGAAAGCCCCGGCTGTCGGGGACGGGACGCCGGCGTCTCAGCCGGCCCCAAAGCCTGAGATTATCCAGGCTCCTCAGGAAGAAGAGTTTTTGTTAGGCGATCCGGAAGCATTGGCGCGCCTGGAACGGGAGGAACATATGAGCCGTCCGGATCTTCTCTGGGAAACCTTTCGCAAACGCTATCCAAAGATTCAGGCCTTTGACAGCCCGGGGTCTATTGAAATCCTTACAATCCGTCCCCAGGATATTGGTCTTCTTCCGCGGGAAAACTGGAACTACGGAAATAACAGTTTTCTGCTGCATGGCTATTATAATTACCGCTATCTTGTATTCGCGCGGGTGAGAGATGAAGCGCGGGGACGTACCCGCTACATTATTGGCGTACCCGGACATTATTACAGCAATGAAAAATATATGGCCTCTATGTTTGGCTTTCCTCATTTTGTTCTTGCAAAGAAACAGCCTGTTCAAAATGGCCGCTTTGGCTACTGGTACGCGGATGTTAGAATGGAGAATACAGATTGACAGAACCCATCTGGCTTAATCCATTCCCCGCACAGTCACCTGCTCTGCAAAAGGGGCTATGATCTGTGCAAACCATTCCATCTCTTTTCGGGTAAAGCTATGGCAGGAATCGGGATCAAGCACCTGCCCCGATTCCTTATAACATTGAAGAAAATACTGTTTACACCCGCGGATCCATGGGCCGATCTCCTGAAAATCGGTTATATCGTGAAGTCCCGCCACAACCGTTGTCCGAAATTCATAAGGGATGGCACCATTCAGAAGAAACCGGATGCTTTGCTCGATTTGTTCCAAATTCAGTCCTGCACATCCAGCGGCCCGTTCATAATGGCTTGGCCCTGCTTTAATATCCAGGGCAACTGCGTCGATTCGTCCCTTTTGGCAGAGCATTTTCAGGATCTCCGGCCGATAGCCGTTTGTATCCAGCTTTACTGCCAGCCCAAGACTGCGCACCTTACAGATAAATTCCTCCAGATCTGGCTGCAGTGTAGGTTCTCCGCCAGTGATACAGACCCCCTCCAGAATGTTTCTTCTTTTCTTTAAAAATGCCAGCACCTTATCTTCCGGCAAAGCAATGTCAGCTTTGTGTTCCAACAACTGGCTGTTGTGGCAGAAGGGGCAGCGGAAGTTGCAGCCGCCTGTAAATATAGTGGCAGCTACTTTTCCTGG
>OBWG01000104.1_pt1 | contig 97797 bp, 101 predicted proteins | sample 1495221 | NCBI WGS metagenome assembly OBWG01 (sample SAMEA2580053, study PRJEB22360) | human gut metagenome | reverse complement strand
GCTAACAACCTAACTGGTTGTTAAGTATATTAACCAATTTATATTGTAGTAGAAAGGGGGAGAGCTGGTGAATATCATCCGAAATGAGAACGGGGAGGGATATATTGATGTGTGTGTCCTGGTGCTGTGCGTATTCCTGATGCTGGGACTGGCCGTTAACGTGCTTCCTGTATATGTTGCAAAGAACCAACTCGACACGTTTGCACAGGAACTGTGCAGGGAAGCAGAAATGGCGGGCCGGATTGGTCCGGAGACAAGCAGAAGAGAGACCGTCCTTCGGGAAAAGACAGGACTCACGCCAGAGGTGGAATGGTCGGAGGGTGGACCGTTCCAGTTAAATGAGGAGGTGGAGGTGACCCTGACCATGCGGATGGATATTGGCCTGTTTGGCGGCTTTGGTACCTATCCTGTCACTCTCCATGCCAAAGCACAGGGAAAGGGGGAAGTATACTGGAAATAGCAGGATGGAGAAAGGCGATATCAGGGCAGGAAGGTAATGGCATCCCTTTGGCCGTTGCATCTGCCCTGGTGGTGCTGTTCCTCTTTTGCGGTATATCAGAATATGCCAGGCTGAACCTTATTGCAGCGGGAGTCAGGGATGCGGTGCAGGAGGCTATCCTGTCCACAGTCAATGATAACTATGATGATGTATACCATGGTGTGCGTGAGGGGTACTCCGGCGGTTACTATCCATCCGGGGGAGGCTGGGATGAAAGCTTGGATTATGGTGACGTATATGGGTTCCTGGATGACCTTTTGGGAATGGAGGACTATGGAAGTTATCATGTAAAACGGATGGACGGAGGCCGAAAGGAAGAGTACCGTATTTCGGACCTGGATGTGACTATACAGAATGTGTCTTTAACCTCGGACAGCAGCGAACGCTTCCTGGCAGATGCCACGTTCCTGCTCCGGGTGCCGGTTCATTTTGGCGGGAGCCGCCTGCCGGACATGCAGATCCGTATGAAAGTACAGGCAGCTTATACGCCTGTGTTTTGATGGGATAGTTGAAAAAGATATCTGGCGATGCGTTTGGCTGATAATTATACGATGTTTCCTTAAAATGGAGAATAAATCTAGACTTTAGAACGTTATTATGGTAGGTTGAAATTAGATACAGGGAAGAGGAGGGGATGTATATGAAATTGGATGACAAGCAGAAGAAATGGATGATAATTGGGAGCGCTGTGATTGTGTGCATGATTTTGGTGCTCCTGATTGCGGGCCAGTTTAAAAGTGAGCCGGCGGCTGTTCAGGAAACCACGCAGGCAGACCAGACTACTGTTGCTGAACCTATGATAGAGAGCAGTGAAGAAGTTCGGGAAACGGTCAAGGTGGAGACGAAAGCAGAGACAACGGCAGCGCCTGCGAAAGACCAAACCGATGAAACAGTCCAACAAATACAGCCAGAGGTGACGAAGCCTGCAAAGCCAAAGGATGAGGACAGACATGACCCAACGAAGAAACCAAATGGAGAGACTGTGACACCAACCAATCCAGCTGTTGTAGAACCGCAACCAACCCCGGAAACAGAACCGCCGGTGGTTACGGAGCCGCAGCCGGTAGAACAACCAACAGAGCCGCCAACCGAAGCTCCGACCGAAGCAACGGAATCTGCGCCTCAGGAAGGAATGATATATGTACCTGGATTTGGTTGGGTAACGCCTTCCAGTTCTATAGGTATAGATGTAGATTCGGATGGTGATATAAATAAGCAGGTTGGTATAATGGATTGAACAAAATACTATAGCAAGACAAAACTAAATTGATATCATAATAAAAAAGTCGTTGGTTTCAACGGCTTTTTGTGTGAAGGAGATAGATGGCGAGATATGTAAAATGTCTTATTGTATTTGTATTAACCCTATTACTTTCCAGTAATGCCTATGCCATTGGCGATGGCAATATAGATAGCGGTGGTGGAGATATGTCGCAAGGTACGAGCCAGAAAAATAAGTGGTCTGTAGGTGATGAAGGGGTTCGAATTTCGATTATACGAAGTTCAGACCAAGCAGTGATATCAAAATCGATTGATTATACGAATAAGAGTCCAGATATTCAACTGCATTTTGGAACAGTAAACAAGATTACGTATAGAAACGGTACACGGTTAGCCGTTGACACCACTCCTTATGTTTATGCACGACCTGCTATTAAGTTACCTAAAATTGTCACCAGTGCCAGCGGACATAGTAGTATTGAAGAAATAAAGCGATACTTCTGCTCTGAATATATGATACAGCTAATCTCACAGGATACAGGCATACCCTTTGAAACCATAACAAACGGTGATTATAAAATCTTATTGGAACCAGTAGCTTATGTGACCTACAATGGAATCCGCATGGCAATGACAGCAACCGAGGCAGCATATTATTCAAGGATGGGAACCAACATCCGGGATATGCTGCCTAATGTTTTATTTAAGAACGTACCGCTTTCTATGTTCTTGGAGATTCCCGACTTAGGTTATCCGGCATGGTCGGGACCAAGAGACCAATTAGTTACCGAGGACCAAATCATATCCTCTTTGGGATTAGGTATCATCCATTTTAAGGAACATGAGCCGGAACAAGGCGAAGTAGTTACCTATGATTATGTTTACCGTGTCAATACACAAGTCATTACGTCTGTTACTGTGAGAGGTGGCCAGTCCGATCCGGATTACCCTGCAAGTGTACGATTTAATATAAAAGGTAAGAACTACACTGTAAATCAAGTGTACTATCCAGAAGGAAGTGAGCAGCTGGCTTGGATTCGGTGGACCACACCGGAAACACCTCAGGATATCATAATCCAAGTTAGTGGAGGTGGAGGAGGTTATCCAAGCAAGGGAACTATCCATGTTAAGGTAGTAGACCTGGACAAGAATCCTCCCCCGAATCCGGTTGCAGATGATAGGAATGATTCATATGTGAAGCCAACCTCCCTCCCATCCAACAGTCATATGAAGGAAGCCAAGTGGAGTATATGGAGGCCTTGGTGGCATGAATATTGGGTGTACCATGATGGAGGGGAAGATGAGGATGGATATTGGGAAGATGAGGGCTGGTGGGAATTTGACCAGGATTGGTATCAGGCCAGTCTGTCAGGAGGGATGGATATATTCCCGGATGAGAAAAATCCCACAGCAACTGGTGATATAATTAAAAGCGGGTATGGAATCAACCAGGAAGTTACAGCTGATGTAAGTACCACCCTATCCAGTGCAGTCACAGGGGCACAGAATGCTGTGACTTATTTCCCGGAATTTCATTACCAGACATATTGGAGATTGTTGGAGAGGATCAGCGGTGATTACCATGCCCGGTTTGAATTTAAGGAAAATGAGTATTCAACATTTAGCAGACGTACCCACTTTACACCGATATGGATGCCAGATGGAACATATACGGCGTATACCTGGCTTTTGGACTGCTGGACACCCAAAGGCATGTTATCCCTTGACCTTTCAGACGATGTGGATATACAGGGGGATTTATGGTTAGACTGGCATATCGGACCAGTTAGTCCCTAGATGCAGGGCAAATAAGTACCTGAACAGGTATATTAGTTTCACCTGTTTTGTAACGGGGATAGTAGCTGCGAGTGACATCTGGGCTATGATCCGGTCCTGAACTACGAATTATTAGACGTGATTATCCTGCGCAGTAAGAATGGGGAAGGGTAAAAGGTAATGTTACTCATATTACTCACTGTGTATCGTGATTAGACAATTTTATATTGGAGGAAGCTTATGAAATGGAAGAAGCGTTTTGGGACAGTAGTGATGACCTCATGGCTGCTGTCTTTTCTGTTCTGCATGATATCTTATGCGGATGGGAATGTATCCGGGGCGATAGAGGAGACCTGGAAAACTGCACTGATACAGATTCGGGCAGTCGTTGACCATGTCGTGTTCCCTGCAATCGACCTGGTATTAGCTGTATTCTTTTTTGGAAAACTGGGAACTGCGTACTTTGATTTCCGAAAACATGGCCAATTTGAATGGAGCGGGCCAGCGATACTGTTCGCATGTCTGGTATTTACTCTGACAGCGCCCACTTATATATGGCAGATTTTGGGGATGTAAAAAGATGATAAGACTGTATCATGACACAACGACAGAAGCCTATTGCAGCATATTGAAAAATGGATTCTGCCATAAGGATGTTGTCTGGACATGTAGTGATTCTAACATGCCTTATTTTTATAGTGACGAATTAATAGCAAAAGAATTTGAGTTAGATGAGCAGGAAGCCATAAATAAGTGCTGTGAGATGGCACTTCAGTCAGCAGCCTTTAGTGCTGCGGTTACAAACAGCACATACAGGGATTTCTATGTTTTTGAGTTTCTCATTGATGAAGAATATTGGTATATCATAAAAACGGATGGTTCAATGAAGAAGTCTTCTGCGTGCAGTGTCTGCATTGAAGCAAACCTGCTTAAAAAGCTTACCCATAATATATACTGCGCTCCAGAACACTATACTTCAAGGCTTGCAATTTTTTATCTCAGTATGTTGGAACAGGATTATTTGGCAGAACTAGGAACGCACAAACGGAATCACAAAATAGGAAGTGGGGCGGTTGGTTCAAGGAAGAGAATTGGACGGGCTGGCAGGAACATATGACAGACCTGATAGGACGTCTTGATGAGCTTCTTTTATTGGTGGACAGCCAGGTTGAACTGGTCAATATAAAGGAACAGGAGTGTATTTCTGTCGGTCAGAATGTATCATAGGGCAGCGTGAATACGCAACTGTATTTAAGATTAAATGGAGGATGGTATGACTTTTTTTGAACAGGAACTTAAAAAACTCTTTGCAGATGATACTGCTTTTATGGACAAACGGTTTATTGGGAATGCCTGCTATGGAAGACTGGACAATAATATACGGATAAAAATTCGTTTTACGACATGTGGCGTTGCAGACCAATATGAAGCATTAAAAGTCACCTTGCTGAACCGAAATGAGGGTGAGATAGACAGCATGATGCTGCATTTTCATGACCTGTGGGGAATAAAAAAGACAGGAAATCCTAACTTTGGGGAAGGGATTAGCCCCCATATATGGAGGTACCGGGAAAAAACCGAGTGGTATGTGTACCAGCCGAACAAGGATGATTACCAAAAGCTTGCTGATGCGGTTAGGGCCTATGTGGAGACATTCCAAGAACCAATACAAGGCCAGCAGATGTGTTGATAATCCGGCCTTCCGGATGGAAAGGTGTGGGCAGACGAGTTGTTCATTTGGGATTTTGTCGTAGATACGGTATTTGAGGATATCATTGAATGGTTTTATGGACAGCTGATAGGCTTTCTGAGTTCGTTTTTTGGTATGATGGGAAACATGGGCGCAGAGATATTTGATCTGGTATGGGTTCAGGGGATTGTCCATTTTTTTGTCTATCTTGCCTGGGCGTTATATGTGACCGGGCTGGTGGTGGCGGTATTTGAATGTGCCATTGAATATCAGACCGGACGGGGAAGTGTGAAGGATACAGCTCTCAATGCAATCAAAGGCTTTATGGCAGTAGGATTATTTTCCAGTGTGCCGGTGGAGTTGTACCGGCTGGCTATCACACTTCAGGTACAGGTAAGTGCTGCCATATCAGGACAGGGTGTTGGAGTCACGGAACTTGCCGCAGGCATCATGGATAACCTGTCATCCGCAGGTTCATTGAAGGAGGCAGACCTGTCCTTCTTATATGGTGGATTGGACCCGGCGGGAAACGGAATCTTTACCATCTTCCTTATCATCATGATGGGGTATGCAATCATTAAGGTGTTCTTTGCCAACCTTAAACGAGGGGGAATCCTGCTCACTCAGATTACGGTAGGGAGTTTATATATGTTTTCCGTTCCCAGGGGATATGTGGATGGTTTCATGAACTGGTGCAAACAGGTGATTGGTCTGTGTCTCACAGCCTTCCTGCAGGCAACCCTTCTGACAGCAGGGCTTTTGGTCATCCGAGAGCATGCCTTATTGGGGCTTGGAATTATGCTGGCCAGTGGTGAGATACCAAGGATAGCGGGGCAGTTCGGCATGGATACAAGTACAAGGGCCAATCTGATGGGCTCCGTCTATGCTGCCCAGAGTGCAATTAATCTTACAAGAACGGTGGTGATGCTGATACCAAAATGATGACAGGACTGGTGTATATAGCAAGCCCTTATGCGGGGGATGTTGAGGCTAACCTTACCTTTGCAGGGCAGGCAGGCCGATATTGTATGATGCAGGGCGGCATACCTGTGATTCCACATATGATGTATCCTGCGTTCCTGGACGATACAGATCCGGCACAACGTGGACTGGGAATAGAAATGGGATTAAGGCTGATGGAAGTCTGCGACTGTGTATGGATATGTGGGGAGCATATATCCGCAGGAATGAAGCAGGAACTGGCCTTTGCCAAGGGGATTGGGAAGGAGGTGAGGTTCGTGGGACGGAATGAAATTACTGCATCGGTAAATGAAAGGCAGGAAATGTTGATAAGAATGGAGATAGGATGAATGGAGGGAGGAGGTAAATGAGATGACCTATTTATATCCGGATCATCTAAGGGCAAGGGCCACCTTGTGGCTGTGGGATTTAAGGGATATCGGATTTATAGGAATAGGAGCCGTGTTCTCCATCGCCTGTTTTTCGGTCAGTGGTATCCTGGTACCCATGGTATTGACAACCGTATATGGTTTCCTTTCCATCCAGTTTGATGGCACACGCATCCGGGATTTTATCCTATATGCATGTGCCTTTTTTGTGACCCAGCAGCAGACCTATGAATGGAGAAGATGATGAAGAAGGAGAAAAAGGATAAAAAGACGGGACAGAAGAAGGAAGGGACACGGCAACTAATTGGTATCCAGGAGATAACAGACTATAGCCTGCGGACAATGGAACATGGTGAGCTGGTATTTTTCCTGATTCATCCAAGTAACCTGTCTGTCCTGTCGGAGTCAAGCCTGGCTGCCAGAATATATGGTCTCATGACGGTCCTAAAAGGAATGGCAGAACTTGAGATGCTATGCCTGAACAGCAAAGAGAACTTTGAGGATAATAAGAAATTTATTCAGGACCGGGTAGAGGAGGAAGAAAATCCTGCCATCCGAAAACTTCTTGAGGCGGACCTGAAGTTCCTGGACCAGATCCAGGTGCAGATGGCCACGGCACGGGAGTTCATTCTTGTTGTGCGGCTTCCGGGAGAGGAAGAGAAGGAAGTGTCCCCGTATCTGAAGCGAATTGAAAAGACCCTGAATGACCAGGGATTCACCACAAGAAGGGCAAATGGAGATGACATCCGCAGGGTTCTGGCTGTGTATTTTGAACAGAACGTGACCACGGAGCGGTTCGAGGAATCAGATGGTGAGCGATGGGTCATATTCCATGACCATTGATGGGGAGGAGGGAACAGTAATCGGAAGAAAAAGAATGAATCGGAGGGATGATGAGGTATATGTGAAGGATTTTATAGACATGGTCAGCCCTTCCATCATCCAATTTGAGATAGACCATTATGTGTGCGGGAACACCTACCGGTGTGTATGGGCACTCAGGGAGTACCCGACCAGTACTGAGGAGCAGGCCATCCTACGGAACCTGGGAGAGAAAGATGGAGTGACCCTGCGCATCTACACCCGGCAGGTTTCCCCGGCAGAAGAACGGAAAATCATCAGCAATGCTGCCAATAAGAACCGGATGCGGCAGGGGAGTACGGAGAACCTTCAGGATACCATCACAGCAGGCAATAACCTGCAGGATGTGGCTGACATTGTTTCACAGATGCACCGGAATAAAGAGCCGCTTCTGCATACAGCTGTATATATTGAACTGACGGCAGCGGATCCGGAACAGCTTAAGCTGCTACAGACGGAAGTCCTGACAGAACTTGTGCGTTCCAAGTTGAACGTGGACCGTCTGCTCATAAGACAGAAGCAGGGATTCCTCAGTGTGATGCCATCCGGGTGGAACGTGTTCAGGGAACAGTATGAACGGGTGCTCCCGGCCAGCAGTGTTGCAAACCTGTACCCATTCCATTATTCCGGGAAGACGGATCCGAATGGATTCTACCTGGGCAGGGATAAGTTTGGGAGTAACATCATCGTGGACTTTAACCGGCGTGCGGAGGATAAGACCAATGCCAACATCCTCATTCTGGGAAACAGCGGTCAGGGAAAATCGTATCTGTTAAAACTGATTCTGTGCATCATGCGTGAAGCGGGAATGGATGTCATATGCCTGGATCCGGAAGGAGAGTACCAGGATTTGGCGGAAAACCTGGGCGGCTGTTACATTGACCTCATGACTGGCGAGTACAAAATCAATCTGCTGCAGATACGGTGCTGGGACGAGAATGGAAGCCCGGATGACACAGGAGCTCCCATGGCATTCCGCCAGACCAGCAGATTGAGTCAGCACATCTCATTCCTGAAGGATTTCTTCCGGTCCTATAAGGATTTTACAGACCAGCATATTGACGCCATTGAAATCATGGTTGGGAGATTGTATGAACGGTTTGGTTTTACGGACAGGACTGATTTCAAGAGACTGAACCCCACGGATTATCCCATTCTTTCTGATCTATACCAGCTGATTGAGGGGGAATACCAGGGATTTGATGATACCAGGCGCCAGCTGTTCACAGCAGAACTCCTTCAGGAAATTCTTCTGGGGCTTCACTCGATGTGCAGGGGAGCGGAGGCTCCTTTTTTTGATGGGCATACCAATATTACGGATAACCATTTCATCGTGTTCGGTGTCAAGGGACTATTGCAGGCCAGCAAGAACATCCGCAATGCAATGCTGTTCAATATTCTGTCCTATATGAGTGACGCGCTCCTGACCAACGGCAGGACGGCTGCCAGCATTGATGAGTTCTATCTGTTCCTCAGCAACCTGACGGCGGTCGAGTACGTCAGAAATTTTATGAAACGGGTCCGTAAGAAGGACAGCGCTGTTATCCTGTCAAGTCAGAACCTGGAAGACTACAACTTGCCGGGAATTGCCGAATATACCAAGCCGCTTTTCGCCATCCCGACACACAGCTTCCTGTTCAACGCAGGGGCCGTGGATGCAGGTTTCTATATGGATACCCTCCAGTTAGAAAAGAGTGAATACAACTTGATTCAGTATCCTCAGAGGGGCGTATGTCTTTATAAATGCGGGAATGAACGTTATAACCTGATGGTCCAGGCACCACCCTATAAGGCCAGACTGTTCGGAAAGGCGGGAGGGCGATGACAAAGCAGCAGGAAAACGAACAGGTACCGGGGATGCGAGAGCAGCGCTTCGGCATTGAGATAGAATTGACCGGGCTTACACGCAGGGCGGCGGCTGACATCATTGGAGACTATATGGGAACCACGCCAGTTTATATAGGCGGTTTTTATTACGTCTATGAGATACCGGATAGAGAAGGGCGTCAGTGGCGTGTTGTGTTAGATAACAGTATAAAAGTAGAATGCAAAAGTGGAATTGCCAATGACGAATACAAGGTGGAGGTGGTAAGTCCCATCTGCAGATACCCGGATATTCCTGATATACAGGAGATTGTCCGCCAACTTCGACACGGTGGGGCCATCGCTAATAAGTCCTGCGGTATTCATATCCATGTGGATGCCACCCCTCACAATGCACGGACTTTGAGGAATATCACGAACATCATGGCCAGCAAGGAGGACTTAATTTATAAGGCATTGCAGGTTGAGGTGGCACGGAAACACCAATACTGCCGACCGGTGGATGAGACTTTTTTAGATGAGATGAACCGGAAGAAGCCGAGAAATATGGATGAGGTAAGCTTGATTTGGTATAGGGGAAGAAGCAGGAGAAGCAAGCATTACGATAAGACGCGTTACCATTGCCTGAATCTGCACTCCGTATTCCAAAAGGGAACGATTGAGTTTAGACTGTTTAATTCCACGACCCACGCCGGAAAAGTAAAGGCATATATCCATCTATGCCTGGCCATTAGCTATCAGGCGCTCATCCAGAAATGTGCCAGCAGAAGGAAGACCACAAGCACAAATGAAAAATATACCTTCCGTACCTGGCTGCTTCGCCTGGGATTGATAGGGGAGGAGTTCGCCAACACCAGAAAGCATCTGCTTGAGCATTTGGACGGCTGTATCGCGTGGAAGGACCCAGCTCAGGCAGAGCGGCAGAAGGAGCGTCTGCGGGCCAGACGTGAAATGGAGGAGAACGCGAATCAGGAAGGAAAGGAAAACTTGGAAGGAAGAGACGTATCGAATCCTATGACGAAAACCGGAATGGAGGAAAAAATGGAAGAGGGAAAGTTATATGTAGCATATGGCTCTAACCTGAGCCTGACACAGATGAGACGCCGATGTCCCACCGCCAGGGTTGTTGGGCTGGCGGAACTGATGGATTATGAGCTGCTCTTCAGAGGCCGTCGGGAAAATGCGTTCGCAACCATCGAGCCTAAACAGGGCAGCTGTGTACCTGTCATGATATGGAAGATTCAGGGGGATGACGAGTTGGCACTGGACCGATATGAGGGCTATCCCCACCTATATGAGAAGAAACAGGTGGAGGTATCTATGGGAAGAGAGCAGATGGAGGCCATGGTATATGTCATGACTCCGGGCCAATCCTTTGGCCGACCATCATCCCGGTACCTGAATATCATCCGGGAAGGTTATCGGAATGCAGGGTTTGCCCCAGTGGTCCTGGAGGCTGCTGTCAATGATTCAGTACGGTTGGCCATGCAGGAGGATGCACAGCAGGATGGGATGACAGGGATGGACTCCCTCAGATGATGAGGAAGGAGGTAAGTCAGTATGGCAGCACCTGTGCTGGCAGCCATCGCAAAGGCATCCATCCTGGCGGCAGCCGATGAATCACATAGGAAACGGATGGCGACCATATTTGGGCTCATTCTATCCCCTGTCCTCGTGGTTATTCTACTCATAATGGGTATGCTTTCCGGGATGACTGAACATAACCAGAATGCGGTAAGGACCGTATTCGAGAATGGAAAGTTACCGGAAAAGACACCGGAGGAATACCGGGCATTCATTGTAGGGATGCAGAACAGCTTCAACCGGATAGGAAATGTAATAGACGAAGTCACCGGAATGATTGAGGAAGGAGAGATAGATGGAATGATGGTAAAGTCTATCTTCTATTCCCTTTTTTATGATTATGAGGGCCTTCCTGTTTCATTATCCGTGATACAGGAATTCGTGGACTGCTTTGTGAAATATGAAGAACGGACAAGGGAAGAGACGGATGATGATGGGAATACAACAGAGGAAACCTATCTGGTGGCGGTTCCGCTTACCAGCCAGACAGAGATTTACAGCAACATCCGTTCACGCCTCCAGGCAGTAAATGACATAGACCAGGCCAATGCAATTGAAATATATTACCGGATGGTGTATGGGGTAGGCGCACCCACGGAGGGGGATGGATTTGTGGAATGGTCTGAATGGAATGGGACCTTGTCGCCTGAAGCTTACGAGGCTGTCTGTAGTGATCTGCCGGAGGGGGAGGCCGGAAGTCTGGCCGTGCAGCTTGCCATGACCCGACTGGGAGATCCATATTCCCAAGCAAAGCGCGGACAGGGGGACTATACGGACTGCAGTTATCTTACCCTATGGGCCTACCGGCAGCTGGGGGTCTATCTTCCAGGCACGGCAGCGGAGCAGGCGCAGTACTGTGTGGAGCGTGGACTGGTGGTGACAAGGGCCAGTCTTGTACCGGGGGACCTGATATTCTGGTCCTATAAACCGAATGGAAGATACATGAACATCACCCATGTGGGAATGTATGCGGGTAACGGAATGGTCGTCGATGCATCCTCCTCACGTGGCAAAGTAGTTTACAGGAACTTGTTCGATGCAGACAAACAGGTTTTATATGGACGTCCGGCTCTGCTCAGTACAGCCGGAAAAAGTGAACAGGAGAATCAAAGAAACGAACACAAATCAATATAGAAATGTAAGGAGGATATGACCATGGCAAAGAAGAACATCACAACTGGATTCCCGGAGGAAAAATTGAATGTATTGTTATATTTCTTAAATCGTGAGCAGCAGAATCTGGAGCCATTGTTAGAAGAACAGCTGGACAGACTGTATAATCGGGCCGTACCAAAACAGACCAGGGACTTCATTCAGTTCCAGATGACAGGCGAGCTTGCAACTGAAACAGAGGAAAATCAGGAAGCAGGGTAGGAAAACACACCAGGAACAAAGGAAACAGTCAAAGAGGCAAAACGGAATAAACGGCAGGAACGCCAAACCGTTCAGACGGTTGTACAGAAACCAGATGCGCCCAAGTTAGATGAAGACGTACAGGAGGAAGAAGGCCCTGGCATGCAGATGGGGATGTAAGATGCGGCCGAATGATACCAGGATATTCCTGTGGAAGGAGGGGTAACTAACATGGTTTTTCAGGAATTCATATCAACAGTAGCTAAGAGAATGGAAGAAAGATATAAGGAAATGGGACAGGATTATTCGGTGACAATTAAGAACCGGGAGAGGGTGAACCGGGAAAATAGTAGTTCAATTGTCGTAAAAAAGCCAGGCCAGCTACAACAACCAGGCATTGTAATGAACTCCTTTTATGCTGATTTTAGTGAAGGAAAAAAGAAGATGGACGAGATTATTGACCAGCTAATGAAAACAGTTGAGGAGGAAAACTTGGGAATCCAACTGAATGGTTCTTATTTTACAAAGGACAGAATTTTAAAGAATATCCGTATGGAATTGATTAATGCGGACCGGAATCGGGAACTCCTATCCCATGTACCACATCGGATGGTTGCTGACCTGGCAGTCATTTATAAATATATCATTCAGGATACGGGGGAGGGGATAATCGGTGCAACACTGACCAACCATACGATTGCCGGAATGGGAATTCATGAAGATGAGCTTTTTCAGATGGCCATGGATAACCGTAGAGAAAATGCCCCATACGTCATCGGGAACCTAGAGGATGTCATTCATGGATTAAACGAAAGCCTGGGAATGGAAGAAACTCCTGAAGAGGATGGTTTGGATTCGTTTTTAGATTGTAGCGTTTTGACATCACAGGATGGATTATTTGGTGCTTCCTGCATCCTATATCCGGAAGCAGTGAAGGAGCTTGCTGCCGCCAAGGGAGGAAACTTTTTCCTTCTGCCATCATCCATTCATGAATGGCTTGTTATACCTGATGATGGAATATACGATGGCTTAGAAGATATAGTCCGATTCGTGAACCAAAATGAGGTGGGAGAAGAGGAAGTCCTATCAGACCACGTCTACTATTATGATGTCCAGAAACAGGAGTTGTCCATCCATCAGGCAGGCGAGGAAATCGAAATGGACGCTGATAGAAATGGCGGACCGGATGTGGGACGGATGGATTTTTTGAGTTAAGTCAAGAAGTATTTATTGAAAGAGGGAGGTTTATTTTGAAAAAGGCAATCATCCAACTGAAATATGATGAAGAGAAACTGTCGGCATTGGAAAAGTATATGATAAAGAAAGAGGTGGATCTGGAGGTGGAACTATTGCATACCCTGCAAAAATTATATGAAAAATATGTGCCGCCGGCCGTCAGGGAATATATTGAAAGCCGGGAAACATGTGAAGGGAGGACTGGCGTGAGGAGCCAGGAACGGAGGAACACTGCCAACCGGGCAAATGAGGGAATACTGGAAACAGGGGAAGGAACATGGAGCACGGAGAATTCGTAAGGCAGCGTACGGATAAACCAGGCCTGTGACGCACGGTAAGCCAGCGTGTGGGCTTTTACAGAGGAGAGTGGGAGTACCGGGCATGTCAGGAAAAAGCGACGGAATTTGGGCGGATTTGAGAAAACGGCGTAAAATCAAGTACTGAGACAGGGATATCATGGACCATCAGCATGCAGATTTCAGAGGTAATTCCGGCGTTCGATTTGTGTGCAGGTTAAAGGGAGGTGCACCTAAAGGTGCCCCTCCCAGTCACAAACGCCCGCAATGCGGGCGTTTTCTGCTTCCACGAAGGTGCACCTGTTTGGAGGCCTGGTCACCCTTCAGGTGGTCTAAACACATGAAATATAGCGTATGTTCAAGGCTTTTAGGCTGTTTTTGGGTGCACCCTTTAGGTGGTTCTGCCAGGTATGCCCCTTGTTTTTTATAACATATGGATATGGACTTTCATCAGGATAATCGGTATTGTGGTGTCAAATGAAAAGGAGAGATACCGATGAGACAGAAAACAGGGAAAATCAAAGAGGAGATCCTGGCATTCATGGTTGAAATACTGGACAGTCAATGGCAGGAAAACAAGACACCAGAAGAACGTGTCATCCAGCAAAAAGTGAATGAGCGTTTGGATGGGTGGCTTAAGCAGATTAGCGGGGAACAGCGAGATGGGATTGAAGACTGCATTGATGATATGCTGGAAGAGAACTGGGCATGCCAGCTCTATCTATATGAGGAAGGGGTAAAGGATGGAATACGCTTGATGAAGATGATATATGGATTATGAGTCCGGTTTGCCGAACTCTAAAAAATGTTGGAAGCCCTCGGATGATTGTCGATGTGCCAGAGCTCTCCGGGCATATGGCGGATGGAGCTACACCGGTGGAAGCGTTGGAGAATGTTGAAACCATAATCGATGAATGGATTGAAACGGCAAGAGCCATAAGGCGTGAGATACCAGAGCCGAAAGGCCGTCTGCTCTATGCATAGAGTAAATAAAGAAGTTTATAAGCCTACAGTTTAGACTGTCACATCATGTGATGGTCTTTTTTTTGACCTAAAAATTCCACTTAGTTCCGGTTTGTAAATAAGGGTGGGGTGAAACAAAAAGAGCTGAAGGCGCTATCTTGAAATGGAGGTGAGTGTTTGGAGGACGACACGAAGAAAAGAATCCCGGTCTGGTTATATCCGAAGACCCTGAAGCGGATGGATGAGAGCCTGGACTTGGGGAATTGTAAAAGCCGGAGCGAATACATTGAGAAGGCGTTGTCATTTTATAATGGATATCTTTTATCAAAGGAAAGCAGCCCCTATCTGCCGGTTATACTTACCTCGGCCATGTCCGGTATCGTGGAAGCGTCTGAGAACCGGACGTCCAGGTTATTATTCAAACTTGCAGTGGAGCTTTCCATGCTTATGAATCTGTATGCGGCCCAAAATGATGTGGGGGAGGAGATCTTGGAAAAACTGAGGGGTAAGTGTATCCAGGATGTGAAGCATACGAACGGTTCGGTGAATCTTGCATCTGTCGCAGAATATCAGAGGGGGAAATAGTACAGCAGGAGATGATTCGGAGACAAGGAGGATTGGATGCCAAGAATCATATTGAAATGTTATTATATCAAACACGAAAAGGCACATCTGGCACATCTGGTACGCTACATTGCAACACGGGAGGGGACGGAGAAAGCCAGAAATACACACGAACATCTTCCGCCAACTGCAAGACAAAAGCAATTGGCAGCTGAATTAGTCCAAATGTTTCAGGAGATTCGGGAAACTTATGAGTACCAGGACTATCAAGCGAATCCGACTATGGGTAATGCATCAGCGTTCATAAGCGTGTGCATAGAGCAGAACATGGACCTGATTGCCAAGAAGGAAAATTTTGTGGATTATATTGCAAATCGTCCAGGGGCGGAGAAGGTTGGTACACATGGTCTGTTTACGGATGCAGGAGTTCCGGTTATGTTATCCAAGGTGCAGAAAGAGGTGGCAGGACATGAAGGGCCTGTATGGACCTTCGTCCTATCTATCCGGCGGGAGGATGCCGGACGACTTGGCTATGATTCTGTAAAGAGCTGGGAAGCATTGCTGCGCAGCAAGCGGATGCAGATGGCGGAAGCAATGAAAATCCCGCCGGAGGAGCTGGTATGGTATGCAGCATTCCATAATGAGGGACATCATCCTCATGTCCATATCATTGCCTATTCCCGCGACCCGGGAAAGGGCTATGTCACCCAGAAGGGAATTGAGCAGATACGTGCTGTGTATGCAAAAGAAATATTTAAACAGGATATGTATGAACTGTATCAAGCGCAGACTCTGCAGCGAAATGAACTGGTACAAGCAAGTGAGGATACATTGAAAACGTTGTACAAAAAGATTGAGGATGCATGGGAAGGAGGTGACAATCTGGAGCAGCTGTTGCTGCAGTTAGCGGTAAGCCTGAGACGGACAAAAGGAAAGAAGGTATATGGTTATCTTCCGCCGAGGGTGAAACAACAGGTGAACCGGATTGTGGATGAACTGACCATGAATCCTATCGTAGCTGAATGTTATCAAAAATGGTATATTTTCAGGTTGGAAATCTTACACACCTATTCAGACCAGATGCCGAAGCCGCCGCCGCTTTCCAAGCAGAAAGAATTCAAACAAATCAAGAACATAATTATCCGCGTGGCCATGGAGTTGGAACCGGCCGGAACATGGAGCCTGGAACAGCAGATGGATGATATGGGCCGGACGATTGTGAAGAATATGGAGAGCGAAGCGGATGGACCTGAGCTTGCGGAAGGTGCTATGACAGAGGAGGATATTCTCTATGAGATAGAATCCATAGAAGATGGGGATGCCGTACAGAGTGCCGGACTGGTGAATCCGAATGTGGCATATAAGCTTGGAACTATGTTCTATAAAGAACAGGCCATAGAAAAGAATCTGGGAGCATCCATCTACTGGCTAAACCACAGTGCAGGACATGGTAATCAGAATGCCCAGTATCTGTTGGGTAAAATTTATCTGTTTGAACCGATGGTCAGGGATGTGAAAAGCGGCATGTTCTGGCTGCAGAAAAGTATGTCCCAGGGGAATCCATACGCAGCATACCTTCTGGCGCATAAAGATGAATGGGGCAGAGTACAGCTTCAATCAGGCATCATCCGCCTGTTCCACCATCTGTCAGGAATATTTAATGAGCAGATAAAAGAGGACCAGAGCAGAAACATGGAATGGATTGACCATAAAAGGAGACAAAAACTCAAAGCAAAGAAAATGGCACAAGGAATCCGTGGATAAGGAGGGGATGTTGATTGGAATACATCGCTTTCACAGAAGAAGAAAAGGAACGGGCCGGGGCTGTCAATCTGGTGGAATTCCTTACCCGCCAGGGAGAGGAGATGGAACCATCTGGAAGCGAATGGCGTTGGAAACGGCATGACAGTGTGACGGTACGTGATAACATCTGGTACCGGCATAGCTGCAAATATGGCGGTTCTCCGATTCATTTCCTGCAGGAGTTTTATGACATGACTTATGTTGAGGCAATGAGGTCTCTGTTGGAAGGTAACTATCAGCCGGTCATCAGGGATGGTGGCAGTATACCCTTAAAAACAAAAAACAGGGGAAGATTCCAACTGCCGGAGCCATACGAAAATGCGAAACGTGTCATGGCCTATCTTTCCAGGACACGTTTCATTGATTATGGAATACTCAGGTTCTTTATTGACAAGGGAGATATCTATGAAGAAAAAAAGCGGCACAATGTTGTGTTCGTTGGCTTTGACAATCAAGGAAATGCACGGCATGCCCATATGAAAGGGACCTATACAAATGGTGAAAGCTTCCGCCTCAATGTGGAAGGTTCAGACCCTGCCTATGGATTCGGATACAGTGGAAAGGGTTCAAAGCTATATGTATTCGAGGCAGCTATTGACTTATTGTCGTTCCTCACACTTTATCCCTGTGGATGGACGCAGCAGACTTATGTCTGTCTTGATGGATTAGCTGAACATGCAATGCTCCAGGCTCTTTACAGTCATCCGCAGATACGGGAAATCATACTATGCTTAGACCATGATCCTGCGGGTATTGAGGGATGCTATCGGTTAAAGGAAATACTGAATGGAAAGGGGTATGATAAGGTATCACGTCTGGCACCCAGGAATAAGGACTGGAATGAAGACCTGAAGGAAATGCATGGAATTCAGCCGATACCAGCCAGAGAACATCCAAAACTCCAACAGTGCATGAAGTTGTGTGTTTGGTTGAAAAACCTTGCAGGCCGGCCATGCACAGAAGAGGAAACTCTAAATCAGATTCATGATTCCCATCATCACTTAAGGATGGCAACACAGCGGCAGGAAACATATAAGGAAGACCATGGAGCGGAGATTCTTATGTGTCTGGAGGATATGGCCGCAGCTGGATTCCAGCGGTTATTGGAAATTCAGAAAATGGAAGAACCGTCCTATACCAGAGAACAGCTTGCGAACCAGGTTTTTAAGTCCTACCAGCCACATCGTGACAGGGGAAAGATGCGGGCCAAATCCGAGGAATTAAAAAGGATTGCAGAACACCTCCTTCATTGTGATAAACAGATAACCTGCAGAGATGGGGTTGAAATAAACAAGGATTCTCTCGAACAATTAATCCTTGCTTGTCTGAGACTCCATATCCAGATAACTGTGACAGCAGAAAAACAGAGGGAGGAATTAGGAAGGGAGATATCATATGCTGGCATGGAATGTGTTGGAGGATAGGAGGGGAATGGAGTGTATGGTTCTGGTGTGACATTGCTCATTGTCATAGGGCTCTTTATGTTTGTGGTGATTGGCGGGATTGCAATGATATCCTGCCATTATACATTGGATGGGATTAAAAGTAAGACGGTAGGGGATGGTCAACATGGAACCGCCCGTTTTGCATCAAAACAGGAAATCCGCAAGACATTCACCCACGTTGAATATCTTCCAAAGGAATGGAGGAAGGGACGGGGATTGCCGGAGGCACAGGGATTGATTGTAGGGGGAATCTTCAAAGGAGGAAGAGTGAGAGCACTGGTTGATACAGACGATGTCCATACACTCATGATTGGATCAGCAGGTGTGGGTAAGACAGCATATTTTCTTTACCCGAATATTGAATATGCCTGTGCATCCGGGATGTCATTTTTAACGACTGACACGAAAGGAGATTTGTTCAGAAATTATGCGGGGATTGCAAAAAAATACTATGGGTATGAAGTTTCTATCATTGATTTGAGGAACCCAACAAGAAGTGACGGAAATAACCTTTTGCATTTGGTCAACCAATATATGGACCAATATCAGAAAGATAATGCTAACCTGGCTGCAAAAGCAAAGGCAGAAAAGTATGCCAAGATTACCTCAAAGACCATTATTAATTCCAGCGGAGGGGATTCTGCTTCCTATGGGCAGAATGCTTTCTTCTATGATGCCGCAGAAGGACTTCTGACAGCAGTCATCCTCCTGATAGCAGAATATTGTCCTCCCGAAAAACGGCATATCATCTCAGTATTTAAACTGATTCAGGACTTGCTGGCGCCAAGTGGCGTGAAAGGAAAAAATCAGTTTCAACTGCTGATGGAAAAGCTGCCCTCAGACCATAAAGCAAGATGGTTTGCAGGTTCGGCTCTCAACACAGCAGATCAGGCCATGGCTTCTGTCATGTCTACGGCCTTATCCCGCCTGAATGCTTTTCTGGACTCAGAGTTAGAGCAAATCCTATGCTTTGATACAGCCATTGATGCAGAACGGTTCTGTAACATGAAATCCGCCATATTTATTGTACTGCCGGAAGAGGACACGACCAAGTATTTCATGGCATCCCTGATTGTCCAACAATTATACCGGGAGCTTCTGGCGGTTGCGGATGAGCAGGGGGGAAAGCTTAAGAGCCGTGTCATGTTCTATCTGGACGAGATAGGAACTATACCCAAAATCGAATCACTGGAGATGGCCTTCAGTGCTGTAAGATCCAGGCGATGTTCCATTGTGGCCATCATACAGAGCTTTGCGCAGCTCCAGAAAAACTACGGGAAAGAGGGGAGCGAAATAATAATTGATAACTGCCAGGACAGCGTATTTGGCGGTTTTGCCCCCAACTCAGAGTCTGCAGAAGTACTATCAAAGCATATGGGAAACAGAACCGTATTGTCTGGATATATAAGCCGGGGAAGGAATGATCCGTCCCAAAGCCTGCAGATGATTTCCCGTCCACTCATGACCTCAGATGAAATAAAAACCTTGAAAAAAGGAACATTCATCGTAACAAAGACAGGAGCGCATCCAATGCAGGCCACTTTGAAACTGTTTTTAAAATGGGGAATTACATTTGAGGAACCATATGAATTACAGGAACGGGTCGCCCGGAAGGTAAGCTATGCAGACAAACATGAGCTGGAAATGGAAATCATGAACCGACAGCTGGCAGTTGACTTATTATCGCCGGAGGATGTGGGTGAAACAGAAAGAACAGGTCCGGAAATCATGTCTGCTAAGAAGGAACACACAAGGCCAGGGATTATCAGTAGGAAATTGCCTGTCCGTGTGGATTAGGGGCGGGGTGAGGGATGGGATATTTCTGTAAACTGTATCAATCAGGATTGCCGCATCGCGCCATCAGTGTTTATATGTACCTAAAAGACCGAACTGATAAGAATGGGACTTGTTACCCATCAATAGGAACCATATCAAATGAGCTAAAGTTATCGAGAAATACGGTAAAACGAGGGATTAATGATTTAATGAAAGCCGGCTTCATACAAAAGGAGACAAGATTAAGGGAAAATGGAGGAAGAAGTTCGAATCTATACCGCCTTATGAAATAAATACAAATGGTACACCAGGGGAGAGATCCGCTCATTATGTGGGCCATCCCCTGGTCCATGGTGGGCCGGCAGGAAGTGCTCATTTTAACAATAGGACAGAGAGGAGAGAATATTATAAAGCCTTATTATAAGATTAAGAAGTATATCCAGCTGGAAGGAACTGCACCTATATGGAACTGCGAACATTTACAAAGGGCGAGAGACTTCTCTATGTTGGCATTTAGTGGTGATTGACTTTTTTCTTAAAGTAATGACATATGATTAATCCTATTCCTATAAATATTAAAATATTTAATAATGCAAATAAAAAAATATATACATTTAATACTAACATTTAACTTCACCTACTTGTTTCATTTCCTTTTAAAAAGTATAAGTCTTATTTTCTAAGGTGCTTATTGTATATATAGTAAAATAGTAGTAAGGCCACTAATATAGATGGAGCATATAAAATTATGTTCATAATAGATTTAAATAAAATTTGTTTCAGAAACATTAATATGAACGTTATCTGCATTACCTACTCCTTTCAATGCTGGTGAATGATATATGAATTATAAAGTATAATTGTGCAATATGATAGTACTTAAGATATTAATATTCATTTACAAAACTGAAATTCTGTCACAGAACCAGTAAAAGGGGAGTTGAGATACAATACCAGGATTTTCCATATCTAATACTATGGTCCACGGAGAATGACGGGCCTTTTGTAGCGATAGAATCCTGGAGCGGACTTTCAACCTGTGATGACGAAGATGATGTGTTTGAGCATAAAAGAGGTGTGATGAAAGCTGCGCCGGGTGAAAGGAAGCAGCTAACATTCTCAATACAATTACTGTAGACAGAGGGAGCCGGGGAGCGGCTCTTTATAGAGGAAGATAGTTTATATGTACGGCATGGATCGGGCCGGCGGCAAGTGCTGCTGGCCTATAAACAGGGGCATAAAATAAAACTCACAAAAACAGAGCACAAAATTTTTAATTTCTTTGGGATTGTTATAGGTACTCTTATGTTATTTTTAGAAACAACCAAATTGTCCACCTCCTTGTATAGTGTGTACCATAGTGTAACACCTTTGTCAAGGTTGCTGGATGGGTTTTGTGTTCTTTATATAAAGAATATCGAGATGGCGACATTGATGGGGCTTATGGAATGATGTATCCAGAGAATTAAAGGTTAAAAAAGAGGCAAGATATTGGGAGGGCGATGGAAGCGATTGGAGTTGTGAGTAGATGATGCTTGCGGTTTTTGATTAAAAGAAGCAAAAATAACTATTATATGTTGTAGTTTGAGAACGAAAAGTAGGCAAAATGGGTTGATTTTTCGACTGTGAATTTGAGTGTAAAAATCGAAAAAGTGTAGACGACATCCCCTGGTTTGGGTAGTGAACCAAGGGATTTTCTATTTTTTGGAAGTTGTTTTACCTACGTTTATCGGAAAATATTTGGTTATTAGGGTGATAACCAAATATAGGGTGATCTTATGATGACTTACACGGAATATAATCCGAATGTGTTAGAACAATGTCGTTCTGATGAAACAAATCCCCAGCTTTTTGAGAACGAACTACAGGTCTTTCTCCAGATATTTGAAGATCAATTCCATGCAGCAGTTCTATTCCCGTTCTCCTTTACCAGATCAGCAGCTTATGGACACCTATCAGCTATGCCTGGCTGCACAGCTCGATACGCCTGGTGATATGCTTTCTGTTGATGAGAGCAGCTTTGTCAAAAAGGGAACCCACTCCGTGGGAGTGAAACAGCAGTATTGCGGCCGCCTCGGCAAAACCGAAAACTGTCAGATCGGTGTCTTTGCAGCCTGTGCAGGAGACAAAGGCAGGACGGCAACCCTTAGATGGCCCATTGAGCAGTGCTTTGAAGAATGCAAAAGCTATTTAGAGATGGGGCATTATGAATGCCGGAGTTATTCCGGCAGGATGCGGCATATGCAGTTTGTAATGATAGCCCACTTGTTTACAGCCCAAATCAAAGAAATGGTAATAAATAGGGTATTCTTGACAATGCCAACGGTTGTAAGGTTATTACAAGAAACAATAGGATTTACATGTTCCCGCAAGAGAGAAAGCGTGTGCTATTACATCAGAAGAAATCATTGTGCCTATCGCTCTCATCATAAAAAATATTAAAACGTTCGCTGTAGTACTAACGTATACCCCTGTATAATCATAGTAATGATAGTAATTTTTGTACTGACGGTTAAAATATTCAGACAGTTTTCATATCCATAAAGTACCTTTTGTCTGATAAAGTTATTGCAATTATGATTGGAAATCATATATAATGAGTGATAGGATTTGTTGGTTATGTGGAAAATATAACATACCGTATCTTAAGGAGAAGGGTTATGGAATACCAAAAGGGAAAGGGACAGCCGTCTGATAACGACGCATACATAGAAGCGGGTGAATACCGGAGGATTCTGGATGCTATGAAAATTGAGGCTGTGGGGTTTTTACTTGACGGCAATCTGTCTGTATTATGGGCAAGCGGGCCGTTCTATCAGCGCACGGGGTATCCGGAAACAGAATTTCTCAAGAAATTCCAATGCCTTCGCCAGTTTTATCTGGAATCTCCCAATGAGTTTGAGCATATGAAGGACCGTTTAGAACGTGCAGCCGCTGAGGGCAAAGAGGTGGAAACACTGACGGTCCACATGCCACTAAAGAGCGGTGGATTTGCGAATGTCCGGATGATGACGACGATTGCAGGACAAAATGCCGATGAGCAGACAGAGTGCCGTGCTGTTTACACAGACATTTCCGAGGGGGAGCTGCAACAGTACCAGCAGACGGACCTGCGGAGAAGGTGGGCAGGATATTTCAAGTGGATCCTGGATGAATATACGGGAAATGCCTATGTCAGCGACATGGAGACATATGAACTGCTGTATATTAACCAGGTTTCCTGTGATACTCTCTGCCAGACCAGCGAAAAAGTACTTGGGCGAAAATGCTATGAAGTCATTCAGGGAAGATCTGACCCGTGTCCGTTTTGTACGAACGAAATTTTGACCGAGGATGAATTTTATAAATGGGAATATTATAATCCTTACTTGGAGCGCGCGTATATTCTGAAAGACCGCATTATTGATTGGGAGGGAAAAAAAGCCAGACTGGAGCTGTCTCTTGACAATAACAGCCCGGAATATAAATTGGCGATGAGAGAGCGGGAACGGGAAGCCATTATGCGGTCAATTCCCGGTGGATTTGTCCGGGTGGATGCCCGGGATATGAGGACGATTCTCTGGTATGGGGCAGGATTTCTGCCATTGATTGGGTATACAAAGGAGCAGTTTGAGGAAGAACTGCATTCCAGATGTGATTATGTACATCCCGATGATATCGACAAGGCGGCCCACGTCATGATGATGTCGAAGGAAAACGGGAAAGATACGGCGGTGGAAGGGCGGATTATCACCCGGGATGGCAAAACCAAGATTTTGACAATGACATACAGTTATATCAGCGCCAAGGAGAGCTGGGATGGAATTGAATCTTTCTACAGTATCGGTATTGACGTGACGAAAGACAGGCTTGAACAGGAGCGCCAGAGAACGGCCCTGGAGGATGCTTACGAGGCGGCGAGGAGGGCGAACGCGGCAAAAACGGATTTTCTTTCCTCGATGTCTCACGATATCCGCACACCTATGAATGCAATTATGGGCATGGCGGCGATTGCGGAGGCAAATCTGCAGTCACCTGAGAAGATGAGAGACTGCCTGAATAAAATTAATATCTCGAGCCGCCATCTTCTCAGCCTGATCAATGAAGTGCTGGATATGTCAAAGATTGAGAGCGGAACGGTCAGCATTATCCCGGAACGGGTAAACCTGCCTGGAATGGTTCAGGATGTTGCGGATATGTGCCGTCCTTTGATGAATGAGAAACACCAACAGTTTCAGGTCAGTTTAGGTACCCTTCTTCATGAAAATGTGCTGTTGGATGGCGACCGGCTGCGCCAGGTTCTAATGAACCTTCTTTCGAACGCCATGAAATATACGTCGGAGGGCGGTATGATCACTTTAATGGTCGATGAACTGCAGTCTCCAAATCCAAAGGAGTGCCACTATGAATTTGTCTGCTCGGATACCGGAATCGGCATACCAGAAGAGTACCTTCCACATATTTTCGAACCGTTTTCGCGGGCAGAGGACCCACGGATCAGTAAGATTCAGGGAACTGGTCTGGGAATGGCGATTACAGAAAATATTGTCCGCATGATGAATGGGACGATTGTCGCAAAGAGTGAAGAGGGGGTGGGCAGTAAATTCACGGTCACAATCCCCTTGGAGGTCTGTGAGGAGGAGATGGACAGCCTTAGCTTGTCCTCTGTGCAGATGCCGGAACAGTATATTAGCGGCAGCGAAGAAGTGTTGTCCGGCGAAAATCAAGTGCCTTTATCAGGAAAACGGATTCTTCTGGTGGAAGATAACGATATCAACCGGGAGATTGTAGAGGAACTGCTTCAGATGCATGATGTCATTGTAGACTCTGTCTTAAACGGACGGCAGGCAATCGAAGTTTTTGAGGCGTCGAAACCTTGGGAATACAGTGTCATCCTGATGGATATCCAGATGCCTGTCATGAACGGGTTTGAGGCTGCTGCTGCAATCCGCAGGCTGGAGCGGGAGGATGCAAAGACTGTCCCGATCATTGCCCTGACTGCCAACGCCTTTACCACCGACGCAGCGAAAGCCCGCAATGTGGGGATGAATGACCATATTGCAAAACCGGTGGAGATAGAGCGGCTGCTGGAGGTTTTGAAAAAGTGGACTGCGGGGGAATCTAGGTTTTGTAACAATTAAGGGGGCCATGGGAAAATAGATAGTCCATAAACAGGGGCTGTTGTGACTCAACCAATCACAACGGCCCCTGTAACGTTCCCCTTTAACTGTCAGCCTGTTATTTAGATAAGAGAAGAAGCGGGTATAATCCGATTATAATGTATGCTGTTATTACCTACGCAAACATGGTCCTGCCAAAAGAATATCGGCTTTTTGCAACGACAGAAGTCAGGACGCGTACTTTTATAAGTTTCCTTGAGTGATTGATTTGCCCGAAAAAAAGAATATAATAAATGATATAAACGAAACTACATACCTCCCTGCGATTTACAGTATGCTGAATTCCCAAATAAGCTCAGCAAAACATTTACATTACATTTTGTGCCTGAGCGAAGCGAAAGGAATAGATATAATTATGAAAAAAATGAATACAAAGAAATTGATGGATTGTTATTCTATAAAGATACAGGGAAGGAGTAGCGCATTAACATGAACAATGCAAAGGAAGAATCACAAGCTACTATATTAATTTTAGATAATGCGGACATTGATTGTGAACTTTTGCGTGTCGGATTTAAGGGTGATTATTATATTCAACAGGCTGAGAACAGTGTTAAAGCACTGCAGATGATGTGCGTTGGAACTATTGTAGCAGTTTTATTTGACCCGGCTGCACCGCAGTATAAAGATTTTTTACAGCAGCTACGCAGCGATAATCAATTGCCTCAGGTTCCTATATTCGCCCTTGTTGCAGACGATGACGAACAGTTAAGAGCGCTTGATATGGGGGTAATCGGCATTATTAAAAAGCCGGTTAAGCCGCAGATTTTATGTGCCCAGGTAAGAAATGTTCTTGAAAACCACTGGTACCGGATTGATTCCCTGACAGGACTTTACAATAATGAGGCTTTCTGTCATGAGGCTCTCCGAAGGATTACAGAATGTCCGGATGGAACATATATGCTAGTTTGTTTTGACGTGGATAATTTTAAAGCGATTAATACGCAGTATGGGCGAAAAATAGGGGATCAGGTTCTCAAGCAAATTGGGAAAATTGCAAAAGACTTTTCTGATATCCATCATGGTATGACTTGCCGTATATCAGCGGATAATTTCGCGATGCTCCTTTTTAACAATGACTCCCTGGATTTGATGGAGTTTGTGACATCTGTGAGGGAAGAATTCAGCGCACAGAGGATTCATATTAGGCTCCAATTCAGCATTGGCTGTTATGTAATTAACGATAAGCATCTGTCATTTAATGACATGATAAGTAATGCTTTTTTGGCAAAGGGAACTATAAAAGGGCGCTATAACGTTTCAGTGGCAACCTATAATCAGGAGATAAAAGAACAGTTTATGGAGGAACAGCGAATTATCAGCCGTATGGATTATGCGCTGGCAGAAGGGCAGTTTGAAGTTTGGCTGCAGCCACAGTATAACCATGAGAACGGTATGATGACTGGCGCTGAGGCGCTGGCCCGCTGGCGTGATACGGAACGGAATATCCTAATTCTGCCGAATGTATTTATTCCTATATTTGAGCGCAATGGTTTTATTTATGAGCTTGACAAGTATATTTGGGAACAAGTGTGTATTTTTCTTCGCCGCTGGCTGGACAAGGGTAAGGAACCATTGCCGGTGTCAGTGAATATTTCCCGTATTGACATGCTTCAAAACGATTTCTTTGAAAAAATCACGGAACTTACGGAGAAATATAATATCCCTACAGATTTATTGCAATTAGAAATCACCGAATCAGCCTTCTCCTTTGATACAGTACGAATTATAGAGATGGTTAAAAAACTAAGATCCTATGGTTTTGTTGTCGAAATTGATGATTTTGGAAGTGGATATTCTTCTTTCAATGTACTCAAGGATGTTCCGGCAGATGTGCTGAAGCTGGATATGCGATTCCTATCCGGTGAGGACCGTACGGGTCGCGGCGGAAATATTATCGAGTCTATTGTGCGCATGGCGAAATGGCTTGGCATGCGTGTAATTGCCGAGGGCGTGGAAACAAAGGAACAGGCGGACTTCCTCCAGTCAATTGGCTGCCTTTTGGTGCAGGGATATCTCTATAACAGACCGATGCAGGTGGAGGCTTTTGAGAAACTCGCCTCATTCAGAGATAAAAATCAGGATGAAGGTATGTTTGAGATGATCAATGCACTGGATAACAATGCATTTTGGAGTCCGGAATCCATGGAGTCCCTAATTTTCAACAGTTATGTGGGCGGCGCCTGTGTGGCTGAATTTAAAGAAGGAACATGTGAAATCATTCGTGCCAATGAAAAATATCGGGAAGAGCTGCGGACAGAGATTCCATTAGCTGAAATTCTTCGCACCGATCTTTTTACTTTCATGTCCGAAGATGACGCAGGGCGTATTCAGGAAGAGCTGCTTCATGCTGAAGAAAGCGGAGGTGAGCTAAAGGGAGAAGTGGCCTTTCACATTCATAATATTAGGGGAAGTGATGAAGAGTGGCTTCGATATTACGGTCGCGTAATTGCCAAGAGCCAGACATGCCATGTTGTCTACTTCCTGTTTGAGAATATCACCGAACAGAAGCTGGCAGAAAAAAAGGTTGCGGAGACGACGAAACAGCTTCAGACACTCAACGAGATTTCCAAAAGTATTCTCAGCAAATCCGAGACAAAAGACGCTATAGAAAGCCTGCTTCAAAGGCAGATGGCATACTTTGATGCAAATCAGGCGTATGTTATTGAATTTGATGAAGAAAATCAGGTGGGTACTATTTCTTATCAGATTTGTACTGAATATTTAAAAGTTCCGGAAGAAGTGGGCACACAGTTTCCCTATACGGAAATGCCCTGTTGGATTAATCAGTTACATAATAACAGACATATTGTGATTAAAAATGTAAATGCGTTAGATGATCGGTGGAGTGTGGATAAAAAACTGCTTTTAGGCAGAGAAGTAACGTCTTTGATTTCGATTCCTCTTATGCGAAACGGTATTCTTATTGGAATGCTGGGGGTCATTCAGCCACGTCAGGCGTTCAGCCATGTCGAGTATCTGGCGGCGCTTGGAGACTATGTTGTTATACTTTTAGAACGGCGTGACTTACTCAATAAAATTGAGGGTGACAACGTGTCAATGCAGCAGCTTATGAATGACACTCCGGGCGGTTTTGCCCGGATGAAAGCATCTTCAGATGGCAGTGGCATACCTGTATTTGTCAATGATACATTCTGCGAAATAATGGGTTTGACACGCGATGAAATGCTTAAAATATACGCCCAGGACGCTTATGCAGGAGTACATCCCGATGACCGTTCCACGCTTAAAGAAACTGTAAAAAAGGCTTTGCAGGAGGAGACCGTATTTTCGGCACGTGTACGCTTTTTCAATAAGAAAAAAGGCTATCTCTACTATCAGGCTTTTTACCGCGTAACAAAAGATTCCTGTGGAAATCTATATGTTAATGGCTATTATGCTGAAATAACAAAAGAAATCGAACTGGAAGAACGCCGTAAGGAACTTTTAGATAATCTTCCCTGCGGTGCTGCTGTTTTTGAAATAAAGAATGACAGACTAATTGCCAAGCATATAAATCAATCCTATATGAAGCAGGTCGGCCGCAGCGAAACTGAAATATATACCGATAATGCGATTATGGCTATCTATCCGGAGGACCGCGAACGCTTGCTGAAGGCTTTGGATGATGCTATTATGAAGCAGACGGACATGACATGTGACTTCAGAGTACTGTGCGGTGACGGCTCATACTTACCTATGCATGTTGTTGGGAAACTCGAACAATCAGAGGATGGATCAATGTCTGCATATGTCACCTATATCCCGATTTCAGAGGAGACAATGTCCGTCAACGTAGCTCTTGAGCATTGGCGCAATGCTGAAAAATTAGCACAGGAAGTAAATGAACAGCTTATGTTCCTCAATGATATTTCACGATATTTGCTCATTGTTGAAGACCCAGATGCAGCTATTCAGAGGTCACTTCAAAAAGTGATGGAACATTTTGACAGTGAACGGGCTTACCTTTTTGAATTAGATGATGAAAGGGAGGTATCCGTGAACACTTATGAAATTTGTGCTCCGGGAATTGTTTCGCAAAAAGAAAATCTTCAGGCGGTGCCTTATAAGTCACAAAACTATGCGTTGGAAGAATTTCGCAGCGGTAAAAAAAAATATATTGAGGACGTTGATAAAATGCCGGAATATCGTGCTCATGAAAAACAGGTATTCATACAGCAGGATATCCATAATGTGTTTCTCGTTCCACTGCGCAGTGATGGGATGTTGATTGGATATGCGGGGGTTGATAATCCCAGGAAAAATACGCGTCACTCTGATCAACTTGTGGCAATCGGAGACTATTTAGCATCCATGCTGATAAGACGCAATCATGTGCAGCGCATGAAAGACGACAATGAATTATTGCAGCGCCTGATGAACGATACACCGGGAGGCTTCGTTCGAACAAGGATCTATCCGGACGGTCTTACGGTTCCACTGTTCGTCAATGACGGATTTTGTCAGATGACTGGAATGAGCAGAGAGGAGGTTATGGAGCTGTACTCTAAAGATACTCTGGAGGGTGTTCATCCGGATGATATTCCAGAGCTTTTGCAAACGATTGAGAGAGCGCTGAAGGAAGATTTTATTGTTTCAACGCGCATACGGTTTTTACATAAGAAAAAAGGATATATCCATTTACAGGTGTTTTACCGTATAGTCACAGATGTGGACGGGACAAAGTATTCCAATGGTTATTATGCGGATATGACGGAGATCACTCTTTTGGAGGAACGCCGTAAAGAGCTTTTAGATAATCTGCCTTGCGGTGCAGTTATTTTTGAGGTGACAGCAGATGGAATCCTGAAAGCTACACATGTTAATAAGCGCTATGCGGAGTTAGTAAACCGGAGCGGTGATGAGCTTCATACGCAGGATGCGATTCAAACGTTTTATCCAAAAGACCGAAGCCGTATTATGGACACAATCAATGAGGCAATCAAACTCGGCCGTGAAACGGAATGTGATATACGGGTGAGCAAAAACGGCGACGGATATATTGCTTTTCATCTTGTTCTCCGGGCCATATCAAAGGAAAATCAAAACACGGTTGTATATGTTACCTACATGCCTATTACTGAGGAAAAAAGATCTCTCAGCGTTGCTCTTGCCGACCAGCATAAAGCGGAGAAGCTGGCACAGGACGCAAACGAGCAGCTGCGTTTTCTCAACGATTCTTCCAGGTATCTGCTTATGGGGGATAACCCGGAGGAGGCGATTCTTCAGACGCTTTATAAAACGATGGAGTATTTTGATGGCGACCGGGCTTATATTTTCGAGTTGGATGATGAGCAGCAAATGTCACACAATACTTATGAATGCTGTGCTCCCGGTATTGTCCCTGAAAAGGATAATCTGCGAAATGTTCCTTATTCACTTCAGGAGTATGCGCTTCATACTTTCTATAATAAAGAATCTATTTGTTTGGAAAATATTGCCGAAATTCATCAAAGTGGCATTGATGCAAACCATGTGATTACAGACCAGGGAATACACAGCCTGATTCTTGTGCCGATTTGGATGGGGGAAAAATTAATAGGTTTTATGGGGGTTGATAATCCGGACCGGAATATTTCACATGTGGATCATTTAATCGCCTTGAGTGATTATATGGCATCCATGATTTTGCGCAGAAATAATGAGGCTCAAATTTTGGCAGATAACCGAATCATGCGGGACATGATGAATGATATGCCTGGTGGTTTTGTCCAGATGAAACTGTATACGGATGGCAGAGCCGAACCGGTATTTATAAACAAAGAATTTTGTCATATGAGTAGTATGAGCTATGAACAGTGTGTTGAATTTTATGGCAACAACGCTTATACCGGCATTCATCCCGATGATCAGGAAATGGTGCGAAGTGCAATGGAGGCCTTGATTGCCAACCGTGATACGAGAACCTTACGCATTCGTCTGGCCAATGGCAACGGAGCTTATGTGTTAATGCAAGTGTTCTTCCGTGTGACGGAAGACAGTGCAGGTAATCTTTATCTCAATGGATATTATACAGATATGACGGAGCAGATTACCCAGGAAGAGCGGAACATGGCGGAACACGATGAATTAACCGGTCTGTTTAACCGAACAAAACTTGTGCATATGAGGAGTGGTGAATACAAGATTTTAACCTCTTGTGGTGTCCTGTTTTTCGATGTGAATCATCTGAAAATAGTTAATGATACACAGGGCCATGACAAGGGAGATGTGTTGTTACGTCTTGTGGCGGATGGTATTCATTCAATTACTGGACAACGCATTCACGGCTATCGTTACGGTGGCGATGAGTTTCTTGTTATTGTGTGTAATGGCAGTGAAGATGAACTTCCAAAATTGGTTGAATTGTGGCGTTCACGAATGCTCCTGCTGGCAAAGGACAGAAACGTTATGGCGACTGCTGCTGTGGGAATGGCATGGAGTGAAGCTCCTTTTTCCCTTGATGATTTGCTCCAAAAAGCAGATCAGGCAATGTATGCTGATAAGCAAAAAAGCAAGCGATATTCTGAATAGCTTTTTGACAAGAGTATAATAAAACAAATATAGGTGCCAACCTATATCGAAACGCCGCCATTGGAGATAATTGCGGCGTTTTGATGTACAAGGCGAGACACGGTTAGTGTTGGGCAGAATGTCATGACGAAGAAAGTTCTATGTGGTACAATTTACTTAAATTGGAAATCGGGAGGCAAATACATTGAGTAGAGAGTATATAATTCCGGCGTGTTCGGGAATGAAAATTGATGTTAAGCAAGGTCAAAGTATTACAGTGATTGATATTAAAGGCGGGCAAGTGGTGGATTTTTTTGCCGAAGTGACTGGAAATGCAAATGAATTGCTTTCAACTGGAGTGACGATTGACTGTAATGAATCTTTAAAATTGAATATTGGAGATATTATTTAATATGCTACTACAATGTATTTATGGGTAAAGTACACGACAGCCAGTCGTGTCTATATCCATCTTGTTGCTAAAGCTGTTAGAATAGAGAGTGCAATGGGCTGACGGCCAAAATGCTGGACTTTTCGTCCGTAAATTAGTCTGTCTGCCGGCCTCTCATTCGCAGCCGTTCGTTTTATGCAGGTTGAACTGCTGGTTACCAGTACGTCCGTGCCACACCACAGTAGATAGAATCGGCAATGAGTAAAGGTTGGATTCCCATTACAAATCTAATTTTGAGAATCAGCGGCAAATTCGATAATATAGAGCCAATTATGTTTCATATACTCAATTGCCTGCGCCAGCTCTTGTTTTTCCAATGCTTCAATAATTGTTTTATGCGTATCGGCAGAAATCATCCCTTTTCCTATAAGATTATAATTTGGATCTTCCATCAGCTTTATTCGCCGGATAGGGGCTTCCAATGTTTTAAAAATTCGTTAAAAATATTGTCTGCATGATTCTGTTAAACATCATGGAAAAGCTGGTCATTATGGCTGGCGTCTATGTTATCCTGCCTTTGAACGGCCGGAGTGAATAATTTGTTGTATTCTTTAAGCGTCCGGATGTGCTTTTCGGTAATGTGGGGATATGCCATGGATAGAGCAAGGGCATACAGCTCGGCAGCAATACTGTAAATGGAATTGATTGTATCAAAATTAACAGGAAAAAGCCCGATTGAGAGTGCAAAGGCCCATCTATGGTAGCAAAGTTCTTGACAAGGCTTTTTCTTTTCTGTTTGAGGTGGACAAGAGGAATAAGGGATAGTGATTTATATTTCACGGTGTCGCGGTTGTCCAGCTGTTGCAAGTAGTAAAGACGGAATAAGTACAGTTGACCGTATAAACAAATTAAGGTAATATAGAAATTACTAAACAATTTGATTAGAGGTAAACAATATTCATGAAAATAAGGGCAGTTGATATTGCACGGCAATTAGGGATATCCAAGACCACGGTAGTTAATGGCTGCTACAAACATTCCAGCTACGGCAGAGAAGGAGTATCGTCCGGCCTATTCCAATTATCTGATTGAGGAGGTGGCCAGGCTGATTGGAGGACATAGCTATCAGATGTTGGCCCCCAATATGCAGATTCCATACAGGCGAAGGCGAATTTCTTGAAAGAGAATAGTGTGAGGGAAGTAATGGATATGGTGAAGGACACAGACGTGGCGGTTATGGGTATAGGGACTGTGGACCAGAATTCCGCCCTAATCCATGCTGCTCTGATTTCCATTGAAGAGTTTAAAAGACTGCAGAAAGAAGGAGCTACAGGGGAGATTCTTTCGCATATCATCAATAAGAATGGGGAACTGGTTGAGGATGAATTTGAAGATAGATTGATCAGCCTGGACCTGGACGATTTAAAGAAGATACCTATACGTGTGGGCGTTGCGTATGGGATGGAAAAGAAGGATGCAATCTTATCCGTATTAAAGGGAAAGCTAATTAATGTATTGATAACGGATGAAGCGTTTGCCAAATATCTGAACGAGGCAGAATGACCTGTCAGAATGAGTAGTCACACGTGCTTATAAGGGAGAGGAAAGATATGGCGGAGAATGGGGAGCTGGCGTTGGAAAAATTCCGGGAATCAGGCTATAAAGAATACGACTGTATACTGATGGATATCCAAATGCCGGTCATGAATGGCTGTCAGGCAACGAAAGCAATACGCTCACTTTCACGCTATGATGTGCAGGACATCCCGATTCTGGACCTGACAGCAAACGCCTTTTCATCGGATCTTGGAAAGGTTCATAACGCGGGAATGAATGACCATATCGCAAAGCCTATAGACGTAAAACGCTTGATGGAAGTACTGCGGGAATGGATTGTCTGATTTTTCAGTATAAAGGATTTACTGTTCCGATGCAGTTTGAAAATGGCAGAGGGGAATATACCTTCGAATGGATATAGCAAAAAAGTATACAAATTTCTTAATTAATTTGTAGTAACACAGAAGAAGACCGAAAAATATTGCATACTGCGCTTGGACGTGAATACTGCATTGAAGAAGCGGGAAGTACAGGGGAAGCGCTTCAGATTATGTACAGGAAAGCAGTGGCTGTGTTTTTGTGTGATGCAGACATACCGGGATACGCCGAAGTCCTGGAGCAAATGCATCGTGACAAGGAGCTGTCCCTGATTCCTGTTTTTGCAGTCACGGACCAGGAGGACGAGGACGGACAGATAAGGGCGCTTAGTCTGGGAACGGCTGGTATTATTACCAAAACCATTAAAATGAGGGGCCTGCGTGTCCAGATACAAAATGCCCTTGAGTACCGCTGGATCTTCTTTATCATATGGTGCATATGGGGTGGTTTTTATATATGCCGAGCCGGCAGGCTCAAAAAGGTGCGGCATCGAACTGGTATTTCAATGGAGAGGAGGCCAATGAAAAAACATATAATTTTAGGTTTACTTATAGCGGGTTTACTGACATTGACAGCCTGTGTGGAAAACAGTCCCTATACAGAAGGTCCGGACAGCATTCCGAAGGAATCCATGGCTGAACCGGAATTTCCATTAGACAAAGGGACTATCATGAAAACCGTGGACAGCCTTAATCTGCCCTGTGTCATCTCAGAAGACGAGAGCGAGGAGCTCCTGACCCGGGAAAATACAGTATACTCTAATTACGTGCTGCGCGACCCGGAGAGGAAATACCACGAGGACAGCCTTGATACGATTCTGTACGGCGGTATTATCAGCGGAATCGTTGATGGCAATCGCTATATGAGCACGATCTTTGACGCCAAAAGCCATATGGTGAATGATAAACCGTTTGCCTGGGAGGACTGGAAACAGGAAATCATTTTCATCACAATCCTTTATGGAGGTTTTGAGGATGAAGAGGAGGTTTATCGCGCATTATCCAAGCTTGAGGTGCCAGATGACGACAAGGTGCTTAAATGGGGCGTACAGCTTTCAAACGGATACTGCGGTGTGCAGAGAAGCAGCATTACCCAACCCGCTGATTCCAGGGGCTATACCATCTGGATTAATTTCTATGAAACTGAAGAACTCTATCTTAAGATGGAACAGGAAAAGAAGGAAGCCCAGGAAAAGGTTCGGGAAGGATATAAAAAAAGGCAGGAAGCTCTGAAAAAGCAGCAGAAGGAAACCGCGCCAGCGGATGCTTCCAAAAGAGCAGGGTCCTGATTTTAAAGATTCCGGTGGAGAACGGTGTATTCTGTATTTTTCCGCTCTCGGATTTGTGGTAGAATGGAATAAACGGAACGACAAATGAGTTTTGTGGTGGTGACACTAAAACTGTGAGGAGGTGTTTCCATGAAATTAGTTAGTCCGAGAACCTTGCTGGCATCTCTGCTGGGCTGCACGTTTGTTGTTATGAAAGTGATGACCTTTGATGGGCTGCCGGATATGTTTTGGATCATATTCATTGGATATATGTCTGTCAAAGGGCTGGTCACGGCATTTTCTCAGAAAGCCTATGACGAGGATGTGAAAAAGGCGCGACAAGGAAAAGTTTTGTATTGTGACCTGTTTGGAAAATTTGCATACGTTGCGGCAGATATCCCGTTTGTCCTGATCTTTTTAGCTTGCCTTTTGGCTATGGTCTGTCCCGTAACAACGTTGCTCAGAGTTATCTTGAGTGTACTTTTGCTGATAGCGTTGGGATATGCGATCTGGTTGTGCTGGTATGTTTCAAGGCATAAACGGCTGCGTATGGAAAATGGTGAATGGGAGGCAGGGGTTTTAAGCCCTGAAGATGAGAAAGCATGGAAACAATCAAACCTGTGGCACAGTATTATTCTTGGAATTGTCGTGGCATTGGGCGCTTTTTATCTCATTTTCGGAGATCCCAGAATCTATCTGAATAACGCCAAACTGAAAAAAGCACTATCTACGCTGGACAGTGACAGCGCTACTCTGGAGGAGGTCGTTCCCTTTGAATGGACATCTGTATACACATTTGATCCCTATACATCAATCGACCACATTGAGTGGGTCACCGGCTCAAAGAGTCCCGCACTGAAAGAAAGCGTCAGTGAGGGCATGACCCATGTTGTGTTTACAAACAGAGGGCAGGTAGTAGCCAGTGTCTGCGCCTACCCCACAAGTATTGGGTATTATTTAGAATTTACTGGTGGAGAAAATACATATTATGGCTATCTGGATGGTGGATATTCCCACATCGAATACGGTGATGAGATTGTCTTTGAAGTAATGCAGGATGAAGGATTTGTCAAGCTGTTTGCTCGTGTTGCGGAATAATGTATGATATCGCATATATTATAATTAAGCCAAGCAGATGCAAATATTGACGCTGGATATGCTCTCTTTAAATACAGACAGGCATTTTAATAATTTGGGACTAATTGTGGACGCATCGACGGGAGTTTATAAAGCGGCGCCTATTTTTGATAATGGAAATTCACTGTTAAGTGACTGGGATCGTTTCGACGAAGAAACAGTGGAAGAGAATCTTGAAAAAGTATATGGTCAGCCATTTTCAGCCAGTTTAGAGATGCAGGCCCGTGAGGCAGGAATCGGGTTGATGGTTGATTATGAAAAATTGCAGTATATCTTAGAGAAAGAACCTGTTTCCAGAGGTTTGGAAGTATTAATGTATCAACTGAAACGTTAGCAACCCTTTACAAGAGCATACAGGAAAAAGGACTACCAAACCTTACAAACAACGCCGCCCTGGAAAACAAGGCGGCGTTTTACTATGCGGCTACTTCTGGTCAACGTGGCCAGAGGCAATATGCGTCCTACGTCCCCCGCAGGGAAACAGCGGGGGGATTGGGTTGACCGTTTCCCACAAGGTTATTTACTACTGCTGGACTGTGGAAAATTCAGCCTTTGAAAGCCGCTTGCGACAAGGGTTTCAAAGAGTGGTTTTAGAGGGGATAGCATGTCTATATTCCCAGCGTGTGATATGTTCCACGGTGTAAAGGTAATAAGGCCCAGGAGCGGTGAGCGACAGGGCCGCAGACAGGGGGACTTCTGGCCAGCATGGCCAGAAGTCCATCGGGTTTGGGGGAACCCCAACAAGCATATTCGCGGCGCGAAAATCGCAAGTGTCTATACACTTGCCTTGCTTGCCGCTAACGCGCTTCTCCAGAAATTCCTACAAAAATGTAGTGGTGTTCTTATTATGCTGCTGGCCTTTTAATTATCGTATATCGCAGCCATATTCTGTATTTTGCGCTTTATTTCTGTGCGGATATGTAGTGGCTCAAGACACTCACATTTATCTCCGAAACTGAGAAGAATATCATAGTGATAGTCGTTTTCAATAAATGGAAAATTCACAAAGTAATGCTCATCGCCATCTGGTGTAAAGTGGTCGAAGGTGCAATATTCAAGCACTCTATCCAATATAGATTTATGTATGCGAATTTTGACTTCTGTTTGCATCGCTACCAAAATTTCCTCAAAATCCCAAATCGGTTTTTGATAATCTCGCGGAACAAAAGTTTCCTGTTCCATTTGTAGCTCTGACATACGGGATAGCCTGAATAGGCGATAGTCGTTTCTGGTACAGCAGTACCCATAAAAGTACCAATGGCTACTTTTTAATACAAGTTGATACGGTTCAACTGTCCGTACAGTTTTATTTCCGCGGTGAGCTGTATATTCAAAGGAAAGCAGTTTGCAGTCTTGTAAAGCTGTTCTAATCGTTTCTAAATATGGTCGTATATTTCTATTGCCTATCCATGGACTTAAATCTATGCAAATTTGATTTGTCTTTATTTCAATGTCTTTCGCTTTTTCAGCGGGGATAAAACTTTTAACTTTCGCAAGGGCGTTTACCAGTTCATCACCTCGTACCATATTTGAAAGGCTGGAAAGTCCCATCAAGATTGCGGAAAGATCAGCAGTCGAAAAAACCTTTTTATCAATCTTGTATTCCGGCATAATTTCAAAGCCGCCGCCAACTCCTGATATGGAACGAATAGGAATACCCGCCATATTGATTGCTTCTATATCTCGGTAAATTGTTCGAGGCGAAACTTCAAACGTATTTGCTAATTCCTGTGCGCCTATGCGCTTTTTATCCAGAAGCATCATAATAATGCTAACAAGCCTGTCAACTTTCATTTTGGCAGCCGCCTTTCAACAATCTTTTATATATTATAAATTGTTGCCATATTGCTGTCAACGATTGGATGATATGATAAAGGCGCAAGTAAACCAAATACAGAAGAAAAGGGAGGATGTTATGTTTACAGTCTATGTATACGCTCTTGACACCTTGGCCGACTGGGAGTTGGGGTATGTTATAGCGGAGTTAAATTCCGGACGCTTTTTCAAAAAGGACGCGCCGGGGGTGTCAGTCAAAACAGTCAGCATTTCAAAAGAACCAGTCAAAACAATGGGTGGGTTAACCATTATTCCCGATTGTGTCATCAACGATATTGCAGTAAATGTGGAAAGCGTATTGCTGTTACCGGGAGCAAATACTTGGGATAATCCTAACCATGGTGCCATTATTGAAAAAGCAAGCGAACTTCTTTCTGCGGGTGCTATGGTATGTGCCGTCTGTGGCGCAACTGCTGCGCTGGCAAATGCTGGCCTGCTGGATCAAAAGCTACACACCAGCAACGGGGTGGGTTATCTCGAAATGGTTTCGCCCAGCTACAAGGGACAAGGTTTCTATGTTGACAAACCATCTGTTGCGGATCACAACCTGATTACCGCAAATTCCACCGGGGCCTTACTGTGGACAAAGCAAATCATTGAACGATTGAGAGTCTTTCAACCAGATACATTGGATGCCTGGTATGCGTATTTCAGTACCGGCGAAGCACAACATTTCTTTGCTCTTATGCAAACTTTACCAGCAAGCAGATAACTATTATCGGCCCAGCGGTATATAAAAAAACGTTGTTTGGTGGCTGAAAATTTGTATGCCCTAAACAGAAAATAAGTGCCTTGCGGCGGTTTTGAAATAGCAAATTTCAAGCCGCCGCTTTCTTTTCGCTTTCTTTTGAAAAAACGGAGGGTGTGTTAAAGTCGCCCATCTTTAAGGACACGGCGGTATCCGGGAGGTATCGTCATGTCCTTTTTTATCCTGCCCCCCTCTAACCTGTCAAAAAAAGCATAGCCCCTCCGCCGGGTTACTCCGACCACGAACGCGAAATATGTAAGTACATAAAGAACTATGTCACTTCACGCGCCCGCACAGTACAACGCTGTGCGGGCGTTGTCGTTTCCTGTCACTTCTGGCCATCGTGGCCAGAGGCTGTGGGGAGCTGCTCCTCCATTTCGATCTGCCGACCCGTCAACCGCCCAATATCGAAATGGAGGCAACTATGAAAACCATCATTCTGAACCACTACTACCCCCACCTGACCGAGCGCGTCATGCTGGAGGTGTCTGACGAGATCGCCGTGACCCTCTCCATTGGTGGCCGCCTGTGCGACAGCTACAAGCGCCGCAAGCGGGATCATGATGAGTGTTCCCTGGACAGCACCCCCGGCTTTGAGGCGGACGTGACCTTTCCTCCGCTGACCCCGGAGCAGGTGATGGAAAACAGGGAAAACCGGGCCGTCCTCTATGCGGCCATCGGCCAACTCCCGCCCGTCCAGGCCCGGCGCGTCTACGCCCATTACATACTCGGCATCAACAGGGCCGCCCTTGCGCGGGCCGAGGGCGTGGGGATCAGCCGGATCAGCGGCTCCATTGACCGGGGACTGCTCAACCTGAAAAAAATTCTCGAAAATTCTGTTTGAGAGAGGACTTTTACCCTCTAATCCGCCTGATAAATATGAGGATTTCTGTTTACGACAACTGAATACACAATATCCCAGGTACAAAACCCGTGCGATAGCGGCAAAAGGCGCGCCGCCAGGATGGAACGCTCCGAGGAGGTGAAATAGGAGCTGACCGAGCGATCAACGCAAGCCTTTGACCCGGCTGTGGCAAGCCGGGCGCGAGGACAGCGCGGGGGATAATGAAACTTGCTCACGCCCTCCCTCAGACTTGAGGGGGAGTCCTGCGGTATACGCCAGCTTCTGCGGCGGCGGTATCGTGGAACTATGACAGCTGTGCCGACAGCGGCCTGGGATATTCCCCGACGGGGATGCGTGGCAAATGCGGCGAACCTGATTTACAGCAGATTGAAATGGATATTCTATGCTTTCTTCTGGCCATCCTTGCCCCACCGTATCCTTGCCGCTCCGTGCCGTCCGAGGTATAATATAGGTGTAAGGTTTGGTAGCTCCTGAAACAGAAAGGAGTACCTAATGAACATTCGGGAAGATGCAATTTACGGACGGCAATCGGTAGACCGCAAGGACAGTATCAGCATTGAAAGTCAAATCGAGTTTTGCAAATATGAGCTGAGAGGGGGTAACTTCCGGCAGTACACCGACAAGGGCTATTCCGGCAAGAACACCGACCGCCCCAAATTCCAGGAGCTGATGGCTGACATCAAGCGGGGCCTGATTAAGCGGGTGGTGGTCTATAAGCTGGACAGGATCAGCCGCTCCATTCTGGACTTCGCAACCATGATGGAAACCTTTCAGGCGTACAACGTGGAGTTTGTGTCCTCCACGGAAAAGTTTGACACATCAACCCCGATGGGCCGGGCCATGCTGAACATCTGCATCGTGTTCGCCCAACTGGAACGGGAAACCATTCAGAAGCGGGTAACGGACGCTTACTATTCCCGCTGCCAGCGCGGTTTTCACATGAGCGGCGCGGCCCCGTTCGGTTTTCAACTGGAACCCACCACCATTCAGGGCATCCGCACAAAGATGATGAAGCCCGACCCGGAAACGGCGGACATCGCCCGGCTGATGTTTGAAATGTACGCCCAGCCCTCCACCTCGTTCGGGGACATCGCCCGGTACTTCGCGGACGAGGGCATCCTGATTTACGACAAGGAGCTAACCCGTGGCTTTATTTCCCAAATGCTCCGCAACCCCATTTATGCCTAGGCCGACCTGGAAATGTATGAATTTTTCAAAAGCCAGGGTACGGTGGTGATCAACGAGGCGGTGGACTTCGCGGGGACAAACGGCTGTTATCTCTACCAGGACCGGGACGTACAGGCGCGGAAAAACAAGTATCTGAAAGACCAGATCCTTGTGGTAGCCCCCAGCGAGGGGCTGGTATCGGCGGATGTGTGGCTCCGCTGTCGGAAAAAGCTGATGGCAAACACCACATTCCAGAACGGGCGCAAGGCGAAAAATACCTGGCTGGCCGGGAAAGTGAAGTGTGGCCGCTGTGGGTACGCCTTAATGAGCGTGGGGAACCCGTCAGGCGTTCAATACCTGCGATGCTCCAAGCGGGCGGACAACATAAGCTGTCCGGGCTGTGGGACGCTCCGCACAAGGGAATTTGAGCAGTTTATTTACGGTGAAATGGTAAAAAAGATGGCTCAATTCCATTCCCTGACAGGCAAGCGGGAAACGGTTAATCTCAAGCTCACCGCCCTAAAGGTGGAATTGGCCCATGTGGAAGATGAAATTGAAAAGCTGTTGAATACCCTGACCGGGGCCAGCGCGGTTTTGATCTCCTACGCCAACACCAAGATTGAGGAATTGGACGCACAGCGGCAAACGCTGTCAAAGGAAATCGCGGCCCTGTCTGCGGAAAGTATGTCGCCGGAACAGATCGAGCGGTTATCGGTGTATCTCAACCGCTGGGAAGAGATTGACTTCGATGACAGGCGGCAGGTGGCCGACAGCCTCATTTCTCAAATCCGCGCCACGGGTGAATGTGTCGCCATTGAGTGGAAAATCTGACTTTCAACTATTCACCGCACTTGACTATGGGCTGTATGCCCTTGTCAAGTGATGTTATCATAATATAATACCAGATTATAAAATGCAGCAGGAGAATGAATTAGAGCAAGTTGCTCCAGAACAAAAAGCACCCTACTTTCACAGAGAAGCAGACAAAAATAATAGAACAGTGATGGTGTTGCGCTGGATACAGAGATGTGTCTGGCGCTTTTTAATAGTTGGTATTAAAACACTTATTTCCTGGGATTTCAATACATGTGTATTACTTATTTAACTTTTTCTCTAAAACTCGGTAAAACAAAAGCTCCGGAAAGCATATCAAATACTGGATTTCATCGGGCTGTTGCTTTATTTTAGAAAAAATTAATATGTTCGAAAGAAAATGGATGCCTTTTGATACAACTTTGAAACAACTCTGTGTTATTCTAAGACTGAACAGAAAACATACAGATATCTCTTGTGTTCGCATTGGATGTATTGAATTCATTTCCTGGGAGCGATTTCGCATATGATGGTTGCCCGTCATTAGATGGAAACATTATCAAATGGATTATCTTGGAGGAAGTACTGGACAACAGGGGGATCTGAATTTGGCGGTAACGATATTGGCCTTGAATCTTATACCCATCCAACGCTTGACATTCCTATGGCAGTAATTTACGCTACATCTTATGGAACGGAGGCTGCCGGCGAAATTCCAGAGGATGCCAGTAAGGAAAATTCCATTATCACAGGAGGCCGTATCAGTATAACGGCTCTTGTAAAGGATGAAAAAGTGAACAGTGTGTTTACGGATAATCCGGTTGCCGGATAATGAAGTTGTAAAGAATGTAACTGGCTGGAACCAAAAGAGGCTGCAGCTGGAAAGGTGGAGATTATGAAATTAAGCAAATGTTTGATTGTGGCGGGGGTCCTGCTTCTTACTGCCTGTCAGTCAGAACAGACGCCGTCAGGAAGCAGTGGGGTCAGTGCAGAGACAACTGTTGCTGAATCATTTACCCAGGAGGACATCAGGGAGGATGTTGACAGCGATGAGAGAACTGCTCCCGGCAGAACAGCGGAAAACGAGGAGGGCACTGCTCCTGGTAAAACAGAGGAAGAAGTCCCGTCAGGAACAGGCGCTTCCGGGGAAGGAACTGTCAATACCGGCAGCTATGAGAAAGAACCAGTTATACTAAATGAAGCAAAACTTCCGGATGTGTTTCCGCTGGAATTCGTATTCAGCAGCGGGGCCGGCGCGTGGAGAACCGTTATTGTATTAAATCAGGACGGCTCGTTTAACGGCGCATACCTTGATTCAGATATGGGAGACCGGGGGGACGACTATCCGAAAGGAACGCATTATATTTGTGATTTCAGCGGACAGTTTGATAACATCAGTCAGATAGACAGCCATACATATTCCATGACATTATCTAAAATCACAGCAGAAAAAGAGAAGGGTGAGGAATGGATTGAAGATGGTATTCTGAACAAATATTCTGAACCATATGGTATGGAGGACGGCACGGAGTATCTTTTGTATACGCCGGATACAAAAATTGCGGAAGTGCCGGAAGAGTTCCTCAAATGGTATCCGGGTTGGAATTTTGTGGATGAAGATGGAAATCACTCGGACACACTGTCATGCTATGGGATTTATAATATAAAAATGGGATATGGATTTTTTGTTTATTAGATGATTGCGGTTTAAGCAGAAAAAACGACGGAAGGTGAAGCGTGTGAAATTAAGCAAATTATTGTTCATAACAGGTGTCCTGTTACTTACTGCGTGTCAGGCTGAACAGATGCCGGAGGAAAGCGGAACGGTTAGCATAGAGACAACTGCTGCTGAAGTGCTGCCCCAGGAAGACTCTGGCAGTGAGGAAGCCTCAGCTTTCCGTGAAACAGTGGAGGATGTCATGGATAACAGTACGGAAACCGCAGATTCATCTGCAATAGAAACCGCAGATTCCTATACCGTATCCGACCTTGCGGGAACATGGCAAATCAATGGGGAGAAAACACAGGCGGCAAATGAACGTTCTCTAGCGGAAGAATTTGGCACGGGAATTCATTTAGGAAATGAAATGCTGCTCTCTGAACATGGCGATTTTTCTTACTATGTATCTATCAATCAGGGGGGAAAAGGCACCTGGAATTTGGATGGAACTGTGATTACAGCTGATTACACCACATATGAACCGGATGTTCGGAAGGAACAGCTGACTATGACCCTGGAAGCCGGTGATAAGGGGGAGCTTCTTATCAAGATGAATTATACGGATGGATATATTCTGTTTTGGAATCGGCTGGAAAAGCAAGAGTGAAGTATCTTTTGAGGGGTATCAGGCACATGCCGATTATGATTTTATCCAAGCGCTCTCTTTGGAACCTGCAAAGGAGAAGGAAGGGACTTTCGGAGGCAGTCCTGTAATATGGAGTACGTTAAATGATGGAAATTTTCTTCATTTTTATTATACATATACTTCCACTGAGAAACTGACTCCCCAATATTCCGGCTACGCAATCATCGGGAAAGACGTAAAACTGGTATGCGGTCTGCATGTGGGCATGATCGCTCAGGAATCAGTGGCCATTGTTCCGGGTATCCAGCGAGCTGCCAATTACGATTGGCCTGCTGTTGGATGAGCAAGAGGTAGTGCGCGCGATTTCCTTTAACTATCCAACGGCCGGTTAAATCATTCAGGAGATTACTATGGAAAAGAGAACAAAAATAATATGCAGAGCGGTATTGGTCGTTATTTTGGTTTTGGGGACCATAGTCACCGCAGCCGTGTACATCTTCACCCATTGGGTGGAGAAAAATGTAGTTACCGATATTGGGGCTTATGAATCTTACTTTGGTGAAAAAGGAATCCACCGCACCAGGGACACAGAAGTCTGGAAGAAAACAGGGGAGTCTTATCTGCTGCTCAGTGACATATTTCCGGAACAACTGCCTGACTCCGCAAAAGTAGAAGAGTTTTATTACGAATATTATAATCCCTGGGATCCGTGTTATCTCAGCTTCCTCGTCTATCACTGTGATGAGAATGACTATGACGCAGAGAAGGAACGTTTAAAGCAGATTCCAATGCCTGAAGATTATTTTATATATGGGGCAACGGAATTTCCTTATCCGCTTCTTGCTGTATATGCCAATGACTATAACGGATATATCTATGCCATGGGAGATGAAGCGCAAAGAAAAATCATCTATGTGGAATTAACATTCTGTAATTATTTTACGGACATTGATTATGATAAAGTAATCCCTGAGGAATACCTTCCCATAGGATTTGACGCGAAAGTGAATAATCCTGCTCATTCAGAGTTCAAAGCAAAGATTGACCGTTCAGCCAATGGAGCGAGTTTACCTGAAGATACTGAGGCTGACATAAAAGCAGACAAAACAGAACAGGCTGATTTGGCGGAAGAATCCAGCCATGAAAGTGTTTCAGCAGATAGCGATGTATAAACAGATACTGGCTCCTAAAAAAGGGGCTGCGGATAGAGGATTAGGCGATATGCGTTTCCCGCAAAGAGGCGCATATCGCTTTTTCAATTCTAATAAGCCATTCGACTGTGAGGTCTGGAAAAAGATGTGTAATTCATAATCAAGTGGTTGGAATCGTTATATACAGAAGCGGAGACAGAATTTGTGGTTGTATATAAACCATGGGATGCTGATGGAACCGTGACCAGAATCGTAAGGCAGCATCGTACAATGAATGGCACACCTAACAGGCTGACGATACATTTATATCACAGTAAGTGCGTGCTGAATCATGGACAGACATATTATACGAAGATATTTGAGTACCAAGAAGATGAAATAATAGGACCACCACCAGCATGGTAAGCAATTAAACAATGAGTAATACGACATATTGTAAGAAAAAATTCAAGTTAAAAGCTTGATATTACTATAAAAAGTGTTAAACTTGTAGTAAAGGAGGCGAGAGGGCGACAATGAAAAAACTGTCAAATGTAGAACTTAAGATAATGGAAAAAATATGGAGCAATCAGGACGGTGTTGACAGTGAAAGTATTTATAGTAGTTTCAAAGACGAATATGCGGTCAGTACAATTGGAACTATACTAAAAAGAATTTTACAAAAAGGCTGTGCAGTCAGCCACCGTAAAGGGCTTCATTATGTATTTGTACCAGTATGTGAAAAAGAGGAATATATACGGATTATAGAGGCACAGGAGCTTTCTAAGGTGTATGGGAAAATCGAAAAGGTACTTGCACCATTTTATGGTAAAGAAAAACTATCCGATGAACAATCAGAAGTATTAAAAAGAATGTTGCAAGAGATGCCAGATGATTGATTTTATTACATTGATTTTGTCTTTATCTGCAACAGCGACGCTTCTGTTTGGGTTGGTAAGGATTTTAGATAAGATAGGATATCCGATTAATGGAATTTATATATTGGAGAAAATAGTATGTGGATTTTATCTATTACCAGCCATAATTATAATTGGATATGTGTATACTTACCATACATCAGATACGACAGTATTTTTGCACACAGAGGATTTTTCCTATATTAATTATGATGGACACTTAAGTGAGCTGTTACTATTAAAACATGATAAGATGTTGCAGACTGTAAATTTTGTAGTTGCAATTATATGGGGATTAGGATTTATTGTGTTTTTTGTGGCGGATTTAGTAAGGTCCATGGTTTTACTAAGAACTATTTTGAAACGATGTGACCAAATAACGGATGGATACTTGATGGATTTAATGGTTTCTATTAAAAAAGATTTGAATTTAAAAGGGGGAATAGAATTATATCAGTCGGGAAATCCCGGGGGACCATTTACTACTGGATTTTTTAATATGAAAATAGTTTTGCCTAGAATGGATAACAGTGACGATGAATTGGCCATGCTATTAAGGCATGAGTTAATACACTGTAAAAGGCATGATGTATTTATGAAAATACTGGTTCGATTTGTTCAAAAGGTTCATTGGTTTAACCCTGTAATTTTCTTTTTTTCAAGAAAATTTTGTGAAGAATGTGAATATACATGTGATATGGAGGTTGTAAGAAATTATAACCGTGAAAAACGTATAAAGTATGGAGAACTTATTTTAAAAATGGCCGGAGAATATGCAATGCCAAAGTTTACAATTGGATTCTCTGAAAATGATTTTGTATTTGTTGAAAGGAGATTAAAATATCTTATGAAAAAAAATGTAAAAAAGGGAATTACTATGATGATAACAACGGCTGCATTTGTGGCAACATGTCCAGTGATGACATATGCTGCAGTTTATGGGGTTGGATATACGGAAGGTATAGTGATAGGGAAGTATGATGAGCATAGGAGTAATGGGGTTGAAAATGATTTTATAAATACTATGGTTAAATGGGAGAACTCTGCTGATATATCCGAGGGGGATTATATAGGGAATCTAAATTCAAAGGGGGCTAATAATGTTGATATAACATTGAAAGGCAACGGAACCGGAAAATTTAGTCCAGTTTCCATGAAAGCAGGGTCCAGTATCCGCATTGTCGTTTATAGTGATAGGGAGAGCGATTCTTTCCGAGCCGGTATAATTGCACCAGATGGAAAGAAATACTATTCGTCATCTGTAAATGGAACGGTATCCCATACATTTTCAATTGATACAAATGGTAGTTATACTGTCTATATAGAAGGCCGGAACGGGAGTGGCGGTGAAGATATACATATTACTGGTACTATTTATGTAAACTATTAGAATATGATTTAAAGACGTGAGATAAAACAAAAAGCCAATATTATTACAATATATTTAATTTTGTAGTAATAATGTTGACTTTTTGTTTTTTACGTTATACTATTTAATTAGCAGAAATATTGGATAAGGTAAGTAAAAATGAGAAAGGGGGCATGGGTAGGGTATAGAACTTTAAAACCAAATATTCTTAATGCATAAGGAGGAGAATGATGAAATTTGTAAAAAAATTATTATCGTTTGTATTAATGGCTACTTTAATGACAACTATGGCATTTTCGAGTATAGCTTATGCCATGCCACAAGCGGAGCCTACAGTAGAAAATGCTGGAGCGATTGAACCGAGGTCCTTGATTACACATAATAACTATTACTGGAACAGCACTAATGATATACAGTTTCATGTTACATATGTGGTGAATGATGGGACCAGCCGGCTGGTGGATATTAAAGATGCGTATGTATCAAATAAATCGAAATATGTGTATACATATACAAATGTAAAAACATATATCGCATCAAACGGCTCATATGCCACCGTAAGCTGTGATTATACATTAAGGGGAGACAATACCACGCAGACTGCAGTTGTTACAATATATCCGTATTAATGTGACTAAAGCGAGGTGGACTATGAAAAATAAAATTAGTTATAATATTTTAACAATATTGCTATCATTGATGTTCGCAACGGTTCCAACAATTTCCAGTTTGGCGTTTACAGCAACAGTAGACTATGATACGGTAGCTGAACCAAGAGCGTTACTTACACTCACTAAAGATATTTGGAGTAGTAGCCATGATGTGCAATTTAGGGTTACATATGTTGTAAATGATGGAACTAGCCGAATTGTTGAAGTTCGAAGTGCCAGTGTTGTTGGAAGAGGGGCAGGGGTTAGCCACATTTCAACACCAGAAATATATTTGGCACCTGGTGGCGCTTATGCGAGAATAAGCAGCGATTATATAAAAAACAATAGTAGTTCAGCAACTGCTATAGCGGTTTTATACCCCTAAGCGGTTATGAAAATCCGGTAAAATATATTATCAATTTGTTTCTAAAGTTCGTGTTAATTGATGTGAAGGAGAGGTGACATGAAATATAAAAAGCATTTAATAATCTTTATGTTTATAGTTATAGTAATTGTATGTTACTTCTCTTATATAAATAAGAATTATACTTCTTATGATGTAACAATCCAAGGAATGATTATTTCAAATAATGGTAAGCAACTGGTATTTGAAGGCTTTCCGCAAAACCCAAAAGGAAAAAGAGGGACATACATAGTAAAAAATAGTAATAAACTGGATATATATAATGATATCACCAATAGTAAGATTCCCTTTGAATCTTTGGAAGAAGGCGATAATATCGTTATTTATTATCAAGACCGAGTTCAAACATCTAAGATACGTACAGGGGATATGGATGAACTTCTTTCACTAACGGATAATCAAAAAATATCAGATGTAAAATCTATTACTGTATTTGAACCTCCTTTACGACACAGCGTTATTCCGCAAGAGTAAGGTGATGAAAAGGATTGTTATGAATTGTTATAAAAGGGAGCATATCAGAAATTAGTGCGCAGCTCCTTTTCTACGCAAAAAGTTACAGCTGGGCTTAGAAAAGCCCAGCTGTTGTGTAAAATATAAGTATGCGACTACCTATTACTTTACACAAGAATTATACTTTGAATGGGATTTGTATTCAACAGTCATTAACCACCGAGTTATTGATTCGCAGTCAACAGAGTCGGTTTTGGTATGCCTGAGAGAAGAGGATTTCTTGTATTCCTTGATAAGAAGTGGATTAATTTCGAAGCTGTGGTGGGCATTTTCAAGGAAGAGTTCAAGACTAATCAGACTGTTCATGGTATTTTGCTGGATTTTGAAAAGAAGGGGTACTCAACAATTACCTCGAATGATAAAAACAAAAGAGAACGGCTTGTTGCATTTATAGAAAAAGGGAAACTTTTTGCAGCTTCAGTATTAGAGAAACTTTATGAGATGGAGGAAAATGCAATGCAGAGGCTGAGCCATGACCAGAGAAATCAGCTTGTTATCTGCAGTACTAAATATTACGAATTATTAAAGGAGGAAATAGAACATGGACCGTATATTATGAATTAGGCATTTTATTTCAATGTTGTATTCTTTCAAATATACTGGTTACGGAAATGAACTATGACGATGCCGTAAGATATGCCAGCGAGCAGGCTGAAAAAGAGGGCTGGATACTCGTACAGGATACTGCGTGGGAAGGGTATGAGAGGATTCCTTATTGGATTATGCAGGGGTATACCACTATGGCGTATGAAGCCTATATTCAGCTAAAAGGGGAACAGCCGACACATATTTTCCTGCAGGCAGGTGTCGGCGCTATGGCAGGCGCTCTTACCGGTTTTTTTGCAGATATTTATAAGGGCAGTAATCAACCGATTATTACGATTGTTGAACCTGACAAGGCGGATTGTAATTACAGAACGGCAAAGGCAAATGATGGAGCCCTGCATACGGTTACAGGAAGTATGGATACTATTATGGCAGGACTTGCCTGCGGCGAGCCCAGTACAATAGGGTGGAATATTTTAAGCGATTATGCAGATGATTTTGTCTCTATACCGGATTGGATAGCGGCAAAGGGAATGCGTGTCCTTGGTAATCCATTAAGAGATGATCCAAGAGTAATATCAGGAGAAAGCGGTGCGGCGACAATCGGACTCGTGACAGAAATATTGCATAATCCCAGCTTGGGATGGTTGAAGGATATGCTGAAACTTGATAAAGCTTCCAGAATTCTTTGCTTTTCGACGGAGGGAGATACCGATAGAGAAAATTATCGAAGAATTGTATGGGATGGAGCGATATCTAACTGTGAATAATTAAAGAATGGGGTGCAGACAGCCATCGAATGGTTGTGTCTGTACCCCAAAATACTTAGTTGTATTGTCACAGATTCTTTCTCAAAACGATTGACAATATCATGAAGAATGGCTGAAGAAAGCCGTATAGAACCTTCAGATGTACGCTGAGGTTTTTACTGTTGGCAGATGTACATGATAAGACTGTGGCTTCCACAGTCAAGTCCGCTATCCTCTACATAAGTTCCTGCTTGAGCCCGTCCCGTATATCCGAAAGGTTGGAAATTTGCACCGCAAAGACACTATTTCCACGCTCCCGGATGTGTGGTAAAATGGAAGAAACAGTAAGCCGACAAGGAGGGCGCACTATGAAAATGCCAACAGAAAAAATTGATACGGCTATGTTTGCACCCTGCGGCATGAACTGTTTGGTTTGCTATAAGCATTGTTATCATAAAAAAACGTGTGCCGGTTGCTTGAACAGCGATATGGGCAAACCGGAACACTGCCGTAAGTGCAAGATAAAAGAGTGTATCAAGGGCAAAGGGCTGTCTTATTGTTTTGAATGTCCCGATTATCCTTGTAAATTAATTAAAAACCTTGAAAAAAGCTACAACAAAAGGTATCAGGCAAGCCTTATGGAGAATAGCGAGTTTGTCCGTCAACACGGTTTGGAAAGGTTCATGGAACAGCAGAAAGAGAAATATACTTGCCCCAAATGCCGGGGTATCATTTCTATACATGACAGAGAGTGCAGCGAGTGTCAAGAACGCATGAAATAGGCATAAGATGGGGTGTGTAGATTTGAGTTGACAATACAGGAACGCCTAAAAAACCTGCTTGTGGAGCGTGTGTTGACGCTGGAACTGCTTGTGGAGCAGACACATCTCTCAAAGTCTGCGCTAGGGAGCTAAGAAGCGGACGACTTCAAGGACATCAGCCACTATGCCCTTTTCAAGCTGGCGAAGTTTTACGGCGTGACCGCCGACTATCTGCTGGGATTAACGGAAACGAAAAATCACCCAAACGCCGATCTTGCAGACCTGCGTTTGAGTGACGAGATGATAGACCTGCTGAAAAGCGGGCGAATTGATACCGTCCTGCTTTGTGAACTGGCGGAGCACACAGATTTTGTAAAGCTACTGGCTGATATACAGATTTATGTGGAGGGTATCGCTGCTACGCAGATACAAAACTTGAACGCATGGGTAGACGTGGCGAGGGCTGAAATCGTGGAGAAGTACCAACCGGGTGAGCATGACAAGACTGCCGGAGTGCTGCAAGCCGCCCATGTGCGGGAGGGCGATTACTTCAGCAGCCGGGTACATCACGATATTGACGCTATCATGGAGGACATACGGGAAGCCCACAGGGGCAGGAGCGACAGCGCCCCGGAGAATACCATTGTGGACGAACTCAATCAGGATTTAGAGGAAGTGGCGAGCTTCAAGGGCAGCTGGGCGGAACAACTGTTGATGGTATTTTGCAAGCAGACAAAGCTGCGTTATAGCAAGCTGACAGAGGAAGAAAAACAATGGCTAACCCGGATTGTCCAAAAATCCGAATTGGCAAAAAGCTATTTGCTGCAGAGAGGTAAGAGAAAATGACAAGTACGCATTAGGCGGATAAGGCGAACAAAGATAAAATGAGCGAGGTAGCAAAATGATATTGAAAACGGAGCGTCTTGAATTAGTGCCACTACTTCCCTATCAATTAAAATTGTGGGTAGAGAACATACCAAAGCTGGAGAAAGACTTAAATTGTTCTTATCAAGCAGAGCCTATGGAGGGACTTTTTCTCGAAATTGTTAAAGGGCAATTAGAAAAAACAGAAAAGTATTCTAACGATTACTTATGGCATAGCTTCTGGTTTCTGGTTCGCAAAAGTGACCGGGTTGTCGTTGGTTCCGCTGATTTCAAGGATATTCCGAATACGGATCAAGAGGTCGAAATTGGCTATGGTTTGGGAAAAGAGTTTGAGCACAACGGATACATGACAGAAGCAGTGCAGGCCATGTGCAAGTGGGCTTTGAAACAAGAAAACGTGTCCCATATTATCGCGGAAACGGACATCGACGGTTTTGCCTCACAACGCATTTTGCAACGCTGTGGTTTCGTTGAGAAAAGACGGGAAGAAACAATATGGTGGCAACTATAAATATTTTGCTGGGTGCGCCTTATTGGTATAAGACGCAATCGCATAACCGGGGAGATAGCAAAGCCAGCCGAGCCAGTCAACGGTCAAGGTGAACTGCGCTTACAGCGCCGCCGTTGACAGCCTCGCCCGCCTTTGCTGATGGGTTATCAAGACGGGAAAGCTCTAAAATGGCTTTCCCGCCCATTTCAATTTTAAGAGGACGGACAGCCTCACAATAACTTTGTCGGCGGACAAGCACAGCCTGTTTTCCTGCCATTTCAAATGCCGTTGCCCTTTCCGGCGGCAACGGCATTTTCACGGCAACGCCGAATAAACAAATACCGGAACGGGAAAAACCGTTTATAATGTTATCAGAAGCGTGTGCTGTCTGATTGCCAGACTTGGATGTATAGGGAGAACGAGATATGGAATTCACTGTGATGCATAAGGATGAGCCGGTAGCGATAGTAAGGCTATCAGAAGATAAGAAGAAGGTGGAAATTCAAAAATTGATACCGGATTGTATCAGGCAGCCATTTTGTGGTAATAAATTAGATCTGGAACGGGTTTACAATTTTTTGAAGGACCGATGCTACGAGGATGGACGCAGTGACCTTAAGGAGATACTCAATCAGGCCGGTCTTACTTATAATAATCCATGGAAATGGATGAAGATTACACATGGAGTTACATACGAAGATTTGTTTTGGATTCGGTTTCCAGGTGAGACGATAACATGGAAGGATGTGAAGGTGAGATGAGTGTAAAAGAATACGTGCTGAGTCCACAGGCCTTGGTGATGGTACAAGGGAGTTCAAAGGGAACACAGCCCAAGTATTATGAGAAAGGATATTGGTATAAAGTAAATAATCTGGGATATGAAGGTTACTCGGAATATCTCGTCTCAAAGGTGCTGGAGTGCTCTAATGTTGATAGTTATGTTAAATATGAACAATGCACGATTAATGGAAGGGCGGGATGCCGTTCAAAAAGTTTTATTAGAGAAAACGAATCATTCCTGAGCTTCCAGAGACTGTATGACCTGCTCACTGGGGAAAGTCTGCAGGAGAGAATACGCTTAATATCAGAGGTGGCAGACCGCATTGGCTTTGTAAGAAAGTTTGTATTAGAGAATACAGGGTGGGATTGCTCAATGTATTTATCACAAATACTGGCTCTGGATATGCTTACTTTAAATACAGACAGGCATTTTAATAATTTGGGACTAATTGTGGACGCATCGACGGGAGTTTATAAAGCGGCGCCTATTTTTGATAATGGAAATTCACTGTTAAGTGACTGGGATCGTTTCGACGAAGAAACAGTGGAAGAGAATCTTGAAAAAGTATATGGTCAGCCATTTTCAGCCAGTTTAGAGATGCAGGCCCGTGAGGCAGGAATCGGGTTGATGATTGATTATGAAAAATTACAGACTGTCTTAGAGAAGGAACCTGTTTCCAGAGGTGTGAAAGTATTAAAGTATCAACTGAAACGTTATCATAATATAATACCGGATTATAAAATGCAGCAGGAGAATGAATTAGAGCAGGATGCTCCAGAACTAAAACTTTAGATGTATTGATGAATTGGTAGACAGGGGCAATTTATGAACAGTTTGTGGCATTCTTTTATCGTGATGATGAACGAGACGACTTCTGGAGACGATAAATATCCCTATCCCTCCGGTTCCGTATCTGTTATCCGGCCGAAAATAGAATAAAGTAATACACTTGCAGAGCCGACAGGATTTAAGATCCTGCCAGCTCTGTTTCCGTATCTGACCCTATTTCAGCCAATCATTCTAAGGGCGAAAAAGGATAGAAAAAAGGACGAAACAAGCTAAAAACAACGTATTTCCAAGGTTTTTCACGTGGTTTAGTGTGAATTTGTATCCGTTTCTAAGGATAAATCTGCTGATGAAAACAGGAACGGAAACGGAATCAGAACCAGACACGTCTAAACGTCTAAAAAAGTGATATAAAAAAGTCTATTTTAATCTGGACAAAAGGGCGAGTTTCAATCGCACTTGAACAATAAATTCCTATTTATTGGAGAGCTGAACAGCGCGTTAATTCGGAATTTAAAGATGAGGGAGACCAATACTTGTGAAAAGAATAAAAAAGTATATTCCAATGATAATACTGTTGGGTACAATAATCGGCTGGCCCTGCCGTATATCGACAGCTGTGGGAAGAGAATCAAGATCTTGCAGGCTGGATTTGTATTCCGGGAGCCAGTATTGATTATCCGGTTATGATGACGTCGCATGAACCGGAGTATTACATTCATCGGAATAAAAAAGAGAGGCTGGCTCAGCAATAGCTAAGTCCACCACAGAAATTTCCAGAATGCATCCCAACTGGTTTGTATCTACGATTCTGCATTCCAGCTATATCATTCTATTTGTATTACCTTATTTTGTGAGTTGTTACATGATGGATCGTACGGCAACAATGAAAGAAACTACGTTGTGGGTTGTGATTTCCTTTATTGCACTCACGGTGTTGGTTGCCCTAATGGTCCTTTCTCAGATAGCTAATATAAGCATCATCATCGGCACACCGGCTCCTAATTTGGCGATGACAACGTATCATGCTCCTAAAATGGCTGGTATACTGGTGTTTTTAGTGGTTGCAGCCTCGTTTACCACAGCAGCACCAGTTGCTGTTATCGCAGCGGAATATTTCGCTGAGGCGGACACAAAGAGGTTTAAGATTATTGGTACTATATTGGTATTGGCAGAATTTGCAGTAAGCTTTTTAGGTTCATATGCCCAGATTATCAACATTTTAGTTTCTGTATCTGGTTGGGTTGGTGTTTTTGCTCTTGTTGTTGCTGTGATTAACTGTATCTACAGACTGACTGTGAATAAAAAGATTTGATACTCTTTGGTATCATATTAATTAGCCTAATTGCTGGAAAAAAAGATAAGGGTTATGGGGATTGCCAATGTGACAATCCCTCAGAATCTTCATTCTGCCCCGCAATTGTTCTATCTGCTCATATCTTCTAGGCTAATCCTTCCCCTTATTATTGGCATGATTATAATTAATTAAAGAGGTTAAAGTTGGAATGAATTTAGATTATCAATATATCCTGCTTTTTAATGTTTTACAGATAATCCCTCAAATATTACATAATTCGCATATGCAGACATGATACAATTAGCATTATAAGATTTATGACAAATGCCGTCTTTTTATGGGATAAATCAGTTGGTTACGAAGCATAAAAAATGATGACAAAGATAATATAGAGATTATTCTATACTTTAATAGTTTCTGGGAAGTATTAAAAATATGATAAAATGATTTTATAGTCATTTAAGCCCAATTATTAAAAATATATCAAGATAGTCAATCAGCTTCTTACAGAAGAAATTTTGTAAGAAGCTGTTTTTGCGTATAAAAAATATATCGTACTATGAGAGGAATCAGCAGGTATGCGGAGGAGGTGAAAATAGAATGCTGACAAAAGGGAGTGGAAAACCGCAGTATCACTTTATAGTTGAAAACAGAATAATCGGACTGAAAGCAGCAGCGGTGATTCTTCTTGTCAGATTAAAATAAGAATGTCATCCTGTGAACAGTCCTGTGTGTCTGGATAAGGGGCTGATGGTATCAGGCGGAACTTATGGTGTAAAGTTTTACCTTTCAGATATCATCCAACCGGGATACATAGTCATTATGGTTGGGGAGAACTACATAAAGATAGAAAGATTATTAAATTTTTCTTTTGTATCTGGACCAATCGTTATTATATGCCTGAAGCTGCTGATCCCATAGAACTAGATGGTATTGTCGGCTTCTTTTATTATAAGTTATTTGGGTTGACGATGTGCAGAGGCCCACCTTCGTTTCTGAACTTTTTATATAAAAAGAACAGAAATCGGAGGAGATAATATGTCAGAGAAAAAGCCCTATCAAATCAAGATAGAAAAGCAGTTGATCAATGTGACAGAAGAGGTTTACCTGACATACTACCGGATGAATCGCTATGAGAGATTTGTAGAAGAGCAGGATGTGATGCATAAAATCCTATATTATAGTGGTTTAGATACAGAAAAGATGAATGGTGAGGACATGCTATATGATAAGGATGCCAAAAGCGTCGAAGAGATTGCCATAGACCACTATATATTTAGGAGATTAACTGAAGGCATCAAAGAACTGGACGAAACAGAACAGAAGATTGTAGAACTTCTGTTTTTAGAGAATATGACTGAGCGGGAGGCAGCTGAATCATGCGGATTATCGCAACCAGCTGTCCACAAGTGTAAAAATAAGATATTGAACAAACTTCGTAATCATTTGAACAGTTAATTAAAATCACGGATTTTTTCATCGGCAATATGCATGAAGAAATCCGTGATTTTTCACAAAAATGAAAAATATCAAAAAAAATCCGTAATTTTGGTTATCAAAACCCCTCTGAAACTGGACTAATAGTGAAGGGATTTTTTTAGAATCCATGTACCTTGAAAATTTCATATCCAGCCAATCCGTTACATTGGCTATCCGGTCGTGAGGAACGGAAGCGACATGAGGGGATCGCAATGACTGCCTGCGGGATGCTATTCCTGTTGAACAGCATGATAAGTGCTTAAGGTAAGAGCGATAAAATCCTGTCTCAAAATCAATCAATAGCAGATTGAATCGCCATGACCCCGGATAGCTTATAATGATACTTCCGTCCAGTCACAGCCCCCTTGGCCGGGGACCACGCAATGAGGGCGGCCGCCAGAGAACCTGGCGGAGGTGGGATTCCTATGATGCCTGTTAGCTGCAGGCAGGCGGGGTGGCTGCCCCGTCCAGGTGTTATGTCTGGACAGGCTTCGGGGAGTAGTGTCGAATAGAAGCGCAGAATAAATTGGAAAGAGGGTGATTTCAATGCCAGATTACGCAGCCGTCTGCTCTTAGACGGCTGCGTGGGTGTGGTATTGAAATATAATGCACGAAAGGAATAGGGGATTCATAATGGAAAGCCAGCTTATTCTGAATACTATGGGTAGTTCATCAACCTGTGTGGACAAGCATATTTACAATTTTTGGGCATAAAATTTTTATTCATGAAACAACCCAGATATATATACGATTCTGTTTTCATTACCTATTAAGAAAAGTATTATATATTGAAAATGACGGACAGTTGCTTTGCGGTAGCCTTTCGTCCGCAGAAACGGATCATTACATTGAGAGTAGATATGGGGGTCTGATTCCAAATAGCTGTAAATAGTTTCAATTTCAGATAGAAGCTTACGGGCGGCGGGAGGATTTTTTAAATTGGAAACAAGATAACGGATGAAACGGTCCAGTTGCTCAACCACCTGTTCTGTAATGTGAAGCTTATAATCCATATTTATCCATATTTTTTTCAAAAAGTTGGTTATCACTTGTGGTATTTTTCGGCTTTTAAATAGTAGAGGGTATTTTATTTTATCAGTCCCTTACAGGTGCACATTGAAAATTTCATATCCAGCCAATCCGTTACGTTAGCTATTCGGATGCGAGGAGTAGAACCGACAAGAGGGGGACGCGGTAAATCAACATACCACAAATCTATGTGTGGACAAGCATCTAATGGACCAGCTGCTGCCATATTATTTCACTCCAGATATTGATTGTGTGGCCAGAGCGGCGCAGGCAATGGGCACGGTTGAAATATATCGTTATATGGAAAGCCAGAAACTGTCAAGAAGAAAGGAAGGAGAGAAAAGAATGTTATGCAGGGGAGATCTTTACTATGCAGATTTAAGTCCGGTGGTTGGCTGTGAACAGGGAGGGGTACGTCCGGTACTCATTGTCCAGAATGATGTCGGAAACCGCTACAGCCCGACCGTAATTGTGGCAGCAGTTACAAGCCGGATGGAGAAGCATCCATTGCCGACCCACGTATTTATTAACAGGAATTCCGTTCTGCAAAAGAATTCCATTATCATGTTGGAACAAATTCGCACAATTGATAAGTCAAGGCTATTGGAGTACATAGGACACTTAGATCATAGAGATATGAGGGCGGTTGACATCTCGTTAGGAATCAGCTTGGATATGGTACCGGAGTCCGGTGGGATATTTTGGGAGGAGAGGCAGAAACAGGGATTGGTGCTGACTTAAAGCATAAAAATGAAGCTGTGCCGGATTGGAACAGCTTCATAAGATGTAATAGGACATACCGATATTTTCATACCATAAAATGACTGGTATTTATCGAAGGGAGAGCGTGAGTGAAAAGGAACTGTGTTCAGAATGTTATTGTCCATATTCCTGACAATATGGATCTGCACGCACTTTCCGATAAAATCAATGAGTTCCATTTAGAGGTGGTGGAACGCAGGCTAAACAGTTCTAATCTAACGACCGATGATAAGATAGCCGTCATTGATAAAATACTGGATAACCTGAAATCACGTGAGTTTGATGGAATCATCAAATAAGTGTTTGTGAAGCCGCCATACATTATAAGGTGGCTTTGCTTGTTTTTGTTCCCAGCAGCGAATGGTAAGATGTTTTACGTCCATAAGCTGTGCAAGCTCTTGTTGCGTGATATGGTTCTTTTTACGATAGGCCTTCAGTTTTGAAGCCCAATCCTCAAAGCCATATATTGGTATGATTAATTCGGCTGTTTCTTCATTGTCAGCGCCGAGGAACATTTTTGTTTCCCTTTGTATGGTGGCGGAAACCTTCCATTGCATGGCACAAAGTTGTTGGTTATCATGGCAATAAGCCGTTCTCTGGGGGAATCAATGATACGGCATCCCACAATGCCCGCTGCGTTGCATCCGAATCCCATACACATGGTTAAAGCCTGTTTGCCGCAGGCATGGCAGCTTTTAAAGGGTTTATCCAGGTTATAGGCAATCCTGGGCAGATAACCCGAGTCCTCCAACAGGGTAAACAGAGGAAAGAAGATGGCCATGGGCGGCAGCATTACCGAGACAACCCAGGCCAGGACCCGGTAGACTCCCAATATCAGCAGCCCGTGAAGCCATTGGGGGGCGCCCGCGGCCATGAAGGCTTTGGTGAGCTGGTCCTGGAGGCGGAACAGGGCGTCCGCCAGCATCTGGGAGGGGTAATTGGCGCCTGTGATGGTGAGCCAGAATACCACGGCCAGCATTCCTATCATGACGGGATAGCCTGTAAACCGGCTGGTGAGAATCTTATCCAGCTTACGGTCCCCCTCATTGTAGCCGTTTTTGTGGAACTGGACCGTATCACGGCATATTTTTTCTGCCGATGCCACCAGGGCAGCCACGATGCGGTCCTTTAGAATTTCATTGGTAATGCCGTACTTGGCCAGATGCTCCCTGGCCTGTGACAGGGCAAGGCTTATCTCAGGCACTTCCAGTATATCCTCATTCAGATATTCCCTTAATTCTTTCATAAGGGACGGGTCGCTGTCCAGAAGCTTTAAGGTGAGCCAGCGTGGGCTGACCTTTCCCTCCACCCTGGCCTTTACGGCAGGCTCTGCCATGGCGATGGCCTGTTCAATAATGGGGGAGTACTCCACCTGGTAGGGAGAGGCGGTTTGTGTACCTTCCACCAGGTCATCCAGCTGTTTCATCAGCTGGTCAAGGCTTCGCTTTTTCCTGGCAATGGTGCCGGCCACCGGTACGCCCAGCTTTTCCGACAGCCCCTTCAAGTCAATGGTGATATTCTTGCGGGCGGCTTCGTCCATCAGGTTCACACATACCAGGACCCGGTCCGATATTTCCATGGTCTGAAGTACCAGGTTCAGGTTGCGCTCCAGGCAGGTGGCATCGCACACAACCACAACCCCGTCGCTTCCGCCAAAACAGATAAAGTTGCGGGCCACTTCCTCCTCCGCGGAGTGGGCCATGAGGGAATAGGTGCCGGGGATATCTACCAGCACGTAGCTGTGCTCCTTTGTCTTACAGTAGCCCTGGGCATTGGTCACGGTTTTTCCAGGCCAGTTTCCGGTATGCTGGTTCATTCCCGTGAGATTGTTGAAAAGGGTGCTTTTACCTACATTGGGGTTGCCTGCTATGGCGATTATTTTATCATCAGGTGTCTGTTTTTTTATCTCCAGTCCGGAATCCACAGCTCCCATTCCGACGGATTGTTTGGTCAGACCCATTTTAATACTCCTTTTTCTTTTTTTATTAGGCAATTTCATATCTGACCTGAGTCAGATGATGTTTCTTACGACAGCTGTTTTTGGGGAGATAATTCACAGGCTGGTGCAGCCCTCCATTACCTCCTGCTCGCTGAAACCAGTGCAGGGCTGAACCAGTATCCCGCGGCAGTCCTCTGAGCGTATGGCGATGACAGCACCGCGAATCAGGTAGGCGCAGGGGTCTCCCAGAGGGCTTTGCCCAAGGCACTCCACCTCCGTATTTTCAACCAGGCCGATATCCAGAAGACGCCTGCGTATGCTGCCTGTGGAAGTAAGCTCTTTTACACGTGCCCGGTTTCCGGGTTTTATATCATTCAAACATAGAAATTCTTTCATAATTACAATACCTCGCAATAGATTTAGGATAGGGAAACTTTTTCTTACTCATATAGTATTACAGGAGGGACACTTTGGTTACTGATAAAGATGGATTCTATACCATGAAAGGATATGAACGCTCTGCTTCCGATGAGATGACTTCATCCATGGAGGATTATCTGGAGATGGTGTGCAGAATGGAGGAAGAGGGGGAACCCATCCGTGTCAGTTCCCTGGCTGCCAGCCTTCACGTACGGCCCTCATCCGCCTCAAAAATGTTGGATAATCTGAGAAAAGCCGGATATATTGATTTCAAGAAATACGGCTCCATCATGGTCACGGATAAGGGATATGAGGAGGGCCGGTATCTGCTGCACAGACACCGGGTGCTCCAGGATTTTTTCTGTACCCTCAACCATACGGAGGATGAACTGGAGCTGGTGGAAAAGATTGAACATTTTATCAATCACAGGACCGTGGAAAATATGGAGCAGGCTCTTTCTTTCCTCCGGCATAAGAATGATATGACTGGAAAAATGGGATAAAGTATTGTATAATGTGTAATATGCAAAATGATGAAGGAGAGACATTATGAACGATGATAACTATGTAGAGTGGCTTGTGAAGAGAAAAGATCCGGCATATGCCGTTCCTGTAAAAATACTCATGATTGTGGTCTGTATATTTTCCGTCCTTTCAGCGCTGCAGACTGTGTTTGGAGTAATTGTTATGACCATAGCAGGTGTGGCTACCTATTTTGTGTTCCTGAACCTGAGTGTGGAGTTTGAATATCTGTTTGCAGAGGGCGGTCTGTCGGTGGACCGTATCCTGGGAAAGGCAAAGAGAAAGAAGATATTTGACTGTGAGAAGGATGACATCCAGATTGTGGCGCCGGCAGATTCCTTTGTGCTTAAGGATTATGAGAAGCAGGGCATGAAGATAAAGGATTTTTCGTCCGGCAGGAAGGATGCCAAGGTGTACGCCCTTATATACCAGAAGGGTCCGGACCATTTTAAGGTACTGATTGAACCAAATGAGAGAATGATAGGAGCCATGCGCAGAACCTTTCCGCGAAAGCTTGTGATGTAGGGCAATGGGCATATAGGGCAGGTCGGTAGAGAACAGGCCGCCGGGGACAGCCGAATAACAGCTGTCCCGGCGGCCTGTCTTTTTATTTTGCTCTATTTCAGGTTTTCACCGCTTAACATGAATTCTATCAGCCGGTCCATGTCCTCTTTTTCATGCACCACTAATTCCAATTCCTTAATATATCCGTTGGAACACATATTGGCAATGGAAAGATACTGGGATAGCTTTGACTTTAGGTTAATCCTGTCGCCCTCCGGGGATACCAGTTCGATTTTTCCTTTACACTGGTCCACTGCTTCAAAAAAAGCTTTTACATCTGAGATGTTTTCCAGTTTCATACAAAAACCCTCCGCTTCTGTTGGTGTGCACTGCATTGTGTGAATTATGGTGGTATCAGGCACTCTAATCACTGTTATGGATACAATACAGCGCTGGTTTATAGATTATAACCAGTATATCAATGGGGGGGTGAAGATAACAATCCGCAATTTGACTAAAGATGAACGAGATAAACAGGGAGAGAATGTATATTAGCAACAAAAATAAATTAAAAATTAAAAATTTAATATTGCATTATTTCATTCTATCCTTTATAATGATAGTACGAGCAAAGGAGTTGTTGAGATGAGGGTAAAAAAGAATTTAGATAAGATTATCTACGATCAGATTATTGATAGTTTTATCCTCGGTGAATATAAGATGGATGACGCTATCTCACTTGACGTTTTATGCGAAAAGTATGAAGTCAGCAGAACACCGGTGGTTCAGGCAGTGAAGCTTTTAGTCAATGACGGAGTACTGGAAAAGCTCAGCAACGGGCGTGTGGTGGTTCCCACCTTTGACCAGAACCAGATTAAGAATATCTGTGATGTAAGGCTTATGATTGAAAAGCATGCCATAGAGCATTATCTTTCAGCGGCAGCAGATGTGTCCTCATTGCTTGACCAGCTAGAGATATGTGCTAAAAAGTGTGAGGAGTATCTGGATAAGGGGGATTTCCTGGAGCTGTCCAAGACAGACCTGAGGTTTCACCGTGTGCTGGTATCCGGGGCCAGGAATGAATATCTGTCAGAGCTGTATAAGAGGATACAGGGCCAGTTCCTGGTGGCCAATTACCTTGTGCTGCCATTGAGAAACAGGAATTTCCGTTCCACAGTGGATGACCATTATAAACTGCTGGAGTACTTAAGGAATAAGGATATGGAGCAGTCTGAAAAGATGATTGCCGGCCATATAAACAACATATTCTACATCATCACCAATCAGAAGTAACAGATGCGGAAGCAGTAAATGCAGTCATCAAAGACGCGGCAGACCAAGAAGCAGCAGTCAAAGACGCAGCAGACCAAGACACGCAGCGCTCCAGGACGAAGCAGCTTAAAAAACAGTAATCTATATGCAGTAATCTAATATATAAGAAGTTTGGCATTAAGCTAAGAATCAGGCAATCCATGTTTCCATGAATTCAGGTCAGGAGTTCATGGGTTGTCCGGCACTTAGTTTGGTAACGTGTACTCTCAAATAAAAAATTTTAATTTTTAATTTATTATTTTGCCATAACAAATTAAAAATTGCGTTAAAGGAGAGGACAGAGATGTTTGAAGGTAAACATATTCAGGTAGGGGCCGGACGTTATATCCAGTGCCATGGCGCACTGAAGCGTGCGGGAGAGGAGATGGTATTTTTCGGAAAGAAGGCTTACCTGCTGTACGGGGACGATGTGGTGAAGGGAAAGTCCAGCCAGGTCCTGGAGGAAAGTCTCAGGAAATCCGGGATTACATTTCAGTCGGAGATATTTGAGGGACCTTCCACGGAAAAGAACTTTGGAGAGGTAGCTGCCAGGGTCAGGGAATCGGGAGCTGAAATCGTGGCAGGAATCGGGGGCGGCCGTATCATAGACATTGCCAAGGCAGCCGGGGATATGGCAGATGCCAGTATCTTTACCATACCCACATCCGCAGCCACATGCGCGGCCTACGCTGTTCTGTATGTGGTATACGGCGAGGACGGCAATGTAGACTACAGCGGTTTCCTGAATCATGAAATCAGCGGGGTCATTGTGGACATGGATTTGGTTGTCAATGACTGTCCAAGGCGCTATTTTGTGTCGGGCATCGTGGATGCCATGGCAAAAAAACCGGAATTCAGCTTTACCATGGCCCATCTGAAGGATGAAGGTATGATTGCCACCTCGGAGATAGCCACAAAGATTGCGGATTTTACCTACAGTAAGTACATGAGGGACACCAGACAGGCCCTTAAGGATTTCGATGACGGGAAGGACAGCATGCTCATAGATGATATGGTGAACATGAATATCATGCTGACCGGCATGGTGTCAGACCTGTCCACAGGAGGCAAGCAGCTGGCCGTTGCCCATAATTTTTATGATGCAGTCTGCTGTATGTACAAGGACGTGAGAAGAAAATATCTTCACGGGGAAATCGTTGCCATGGCCCTGCCTCTTCAGCTGGCTGTCAACGGACGTCCGGAGGCGGAAATAGAAGAACTGAAGGCTTTTCTCAGGGAGGTGGGCATACCTGTCAGCATAAGGGAGGCCGGGATGCCCCAAGATGGGCTGGAGGAGCTGATTACGTATGTTCACCGGGTTACGATTCCTGATGACATGGAACTTCTGGAACAAATCCGGGATGGTTTTAAGTATATCATGTAACTAAAAACATAAAAATTCAAAAGTAAAGGAGAAGGTATTATGTTGAAAAAATGGGCAGCAGTTACGTTGAGTGTAAGCCTGGCATTGTCACTGGCAGCATGCGGAGGACAGCAGGGGGCATCTTCCGGCAGCGCAGGTTCCCAGGCAGGGGATACCCAGGCATCCTCCGGCGGTGAGGTTTCCGCGGATGAGGGCGATGTCATCAAGATTGGCCTTATTTCTATGATGACAGGAGACAATCCGCTGAACGGGGAGCGTATGAACCAGGGGGTACAGATGGCTGTGGACGAGTACAACGCAGCAGGCGGTATCAACGGAAAGCAGATAGAACTGACTATTGTGGACGACCAGACCCTCCAGGACATGGCTGTTACCTGTGCCAATAAGCTGATCGGCGAAGGCGTGGTGGGTATCGTGGGACCCCACAGAAGCACCAATGCCCTGGCAGTGGAGGCAGTGGTAAAGCAGGCGGGCGTAGCTGCCTTCACAGGCGGCACCACACCGCAGATCAGTACTCTGGACAATGATTATCTGTTCCGCTGCAGGGCTTCTGACAGTATTTTCGCAGAGGCGGCGGCAGCCTACGCAAAAGAGCTTGGCTGCAAGAAACTGGGACTGTTCTTTAACAATGACGATTTTGGAACAGGAGCAGAGGGCGTTATCAAGCAATACTGTGCGGACAACGGCATGGAGTATGTGGAAGAAGGACATAACACGGGAGACAAGGACTTTACTCCTCAGGTTATGAAGATGAAGGACGCGGGCGTGGATACGGTCATCATATGGACCCACGATGCGGAGCTGGCAATCCATGCCCGCCAGATATACGAGCTGGGACTGGATGTGCAGGTAGTGTCTTCTCCGGGCGTTACCATGCAGCAGGTAATTGATATGTGTAAGGCGGAATACATAGAAGGCTGGTATGGAGTGACGGATTATGTGTCCACCAGCGACGACCCCACCCTTGTTGCATTTAAAGAGAACTTTGAGAAAAAGTATGAGATCGAACCGGAATTATACGCAGCATCCTATTACGGCGGCGCAGTGGCCCTTTTAGAAGGAATCAAAGCAGCAGGAACCACGGACCGCAAGGCTGTTATGGAAGCTGTCAAGGGACTGAAAGACTTAAAGGTACCCGTAGGAGTCATTACCTGTGACGAGAATAATGATTTAGTCCACAATATCAATGTGGCCCGGATTGAAAACAAGATTCCAAAGTTTATTAAAGCTGTTTCTGTGGAATAGTTTTTGGCTTATGGAGGACAGGGGACGGACCCGGCCTGAATCTGAATCCGGCCCCTGTCATGACGAAAAGGAGGTAAATGATGGGCACTATACTTCAGCTATTGATAAGCGGTATTGCCATGGGATTCATCTATGCCCTGGTTGCCATCGAGTATACCCTGATATGGAATTCCACAGGACTGCTTAACTTCAGCCATGACAAAATCATCACCGTGGGGGCGTATATATTTGCAGCTACCTTCATCATTAAATTCAATATGAACAAGCCCTTAGCCATTGTGCTTACTTTCATGCTCATGGGAATTCTGGGGTCTGTAATCGCTTCCGGAATCTTCAATCCGCTGCGGCATATGCGTTCCAATATCTTTGCTGTCATGGGAACCATGATGTTAGGCAGGATTCTGGCAGAGGCCATCCGGCTTATATACGGACCGGTTCCCTTCACCATTGAGAACTGGCTCAGCGGTACCATTAAGATCGGTACACTCATGGTCACAAAGGCCAATGTCATCATATGTGTGGTGGCAATCCTGGTAGTGGCGGCCCTTCAGTTGTTTATGAATTTTACAAAAATAGGAAAGGCCATGCGCTGTGTGGCCCAGAATAAGAAGGCCGCGGCCCTTATGGGCATCAATGTGGGCCAGAACATCTGCGTGACAACGGCAGTCAGCTCCATTATATGCAGCGTCATCGGAATGCTGATCATACCGCTGTTCAATATTTCCACCACCATGGCAGCCAGCATAGGCCTCAAAGGTTTTTCAGCCGGAGTCATCGGAGGATTCGGATACCTGCCTGGAGCCATCCTGGGCGGTCTGTTCATCGGTGTGGTGGAAAACCTGGCGGTGGTGGTTCTTCCGGCTGTCTATAAAGATATTGTGTCATTTGTCCTGTTAATCATATTCCTGCTGGTACATCCCAGCGGATTCTTAGGCAAGAAGGCGTGAAAGGAGTAAGGGAAGATGAAGAAAAAGCTGAAACTTAAATCACTGCATTTCGCCGTGGGAGCCCTTGTGATTGGCGCTTTTCTGCCGATATTCATTAAAAATGATTACTACATGATGGTCCTTAACCGCGTGCTCATCAATATTATCGTGGTATTAGGCCTGAATTTCATCACTGGTCTGACCGGCCAGATGAATCTGGGCACAGCGGGAATCTTTGCGCTGGGCGCTTATTCCTCTGCCCTGTTTACCAGATACACGAATCTGACGCCCTGGCTGGGGCTGATTGCGGCAGTTATCATGGGAATCCTTATCGGCAGGGGACTGGGATATCCCAGCCTGAGAGTCAGGGGGGTATATCTGTCCCTGACCACCATTGGATTCGGGGAGGTGGTGCGCCTGCTGATTTCCAATACGCCGAAATTCACGGGAGGCACCCAGGGCATCCGCAATATACGGCCCTATAATATCGGAAGCTACCAGATACAGAGCCAGAAGGAAATGTATTACCTGTTTCTGGTATTTACCGCCATTGCTTTTTTTATTGCCTGGCGCATTGCCTATTCCAAGTGGGGGAGGATTTTCAAATCCCTGCGGGATAACGTGGAGGCAGTGGAGATGAGCGGTGTGGACATCGCTTCCTGCAAGATCAAGGCATTTACCGTGGCATCTATATTCGGTACCGTGGCAGGAGCCATGTATGCCCACTATATGGGCTATATAAACCCATCCACCTTTAACCTGGATTTGTCCACCAACTATGTGGTTATGCTGATGGTGGGAGGACTGGGGTCCGTGGTGGGAACTATATTTGGATCAGCCATTGTCACCATCCTTCCGGAAATGCTGCGTTTCCTGGGCAATTACTATCAAATCGTGTTCTGTTCTATCATCCTGCTGGGGGCCATATTCTTCCCGGACGGCTGGGTGAGTGCGGCAACAGGCCTGTTCATGAAGATGTATCAGAGAATCAGCGGAAAGAGCTATGCAGAAGGCGGTGAATAAGAGAATGGAAAGTCTGTTGAAAGTGACGGGAATCACAAAAAAATTCCAGGGCCTTGTGGCGGTTGACAATGTCAGCATCGACATGAAGGAGCACACCATACACGCCCTCATCGGACCAAACGGAGCAGGCAAGACCACCACCGTAAACCTGATTACAGGAGTGCTGCCTCTGACGTCAGGCAAGGTGGAATTTGGGGGAAAGGACATTACCGGCATGACCACCCATGATATTGCCAGGCAGGGAATCGGAAGGACCTTTCAGAACATAAAAGTATTTCCAACCATGACTCTGCTTGAGAATGTGATGGTGGGGGGGCACCAGCAGGCCCCCATGGGAATGATGCGGGGGATTTTTGACATCAGAGGATCACGGGCAGAGGAAAAGAGGCTTAAGGAGAAGGCTGAAGAGGTCCTTAAACGCATCGGCATGTATGAGCTGCGGGGCTCTCTGATGAAGAACCTGCCCTATGGACGCCAGAAGATATCGGAGATTGGACGGGCCATGATGAATGATCCCAAACTGATTCTTCTGGATGAGCCTGCGGCCGGCCTTAACCCGTCGGAGCGGGCCGAGCTGGTGGATGTTATCTATAAGGCCTATGAGGACGGATACTCGTTTTTCATGATTGAGCACAACATGGATGTGGTCATGAAAATCAGCGACTACATAACTGTGCTGAGTTTCGGGCGCATGATAGCAGAAGGCACGCCAAAGGAAGTACAGAGCAATGAAGAGGTTATCCGCGCATACCTGGGAAGCCGGTATGTGGAGCAGGATTCCAGATAATCGGAGGGATTCTTATGTTAAAAGTCAATGGGATTGACGCTTATTACGGCGATGTCTGTGCATTGCATGATATTTCCCTTGAAATAGGCGATGACGAAATTATATCCATCATCGGTTCAAACGGCGCTGGAAAGACCACGCTTATGAACTGCATCGTGGGCTGGGTGAAGGTAAAAAAGGGCAATGTGGAGTTTAACGGACAGGATATAACCAATCTGCCCACACACAGCATAACCAGGACCGGAGTGGTGCAGATTCCGGAGGGAAGGGAAATATTCTCCAACATGACAGTCCTGGAGAACCTTGAGATGGGGAGCTACAGCATAAAGCGGTCCAAGAAGGAAATGAATGCCAAAATTGAGGAGATGTATGACTTGTTTCCGCGCCTGAAGGAGAGAATGGGCCAGAAAGCGGGATCCTTAAGCGGCGGTGAGCAGCAGATGTTAGCCATAGCCAGAGGGCTGATGGGAGATCCCAAGCTCCTGATGTGCGATGAACCATCCCTGGGCCTGGCTCCCGTGATTGTGGACGATATGTTTGATATATTTTTGAGAATCAACAAGGAAAAGCATCTGCCGATCCTGATTGTGGAGCAGAATGCCTTCATGGCCCTGGAAGTATCCAGCCGCTGTTACGTGCTGGAAAATGGGCGTATGGTAATTACTGCCTCCAGTGAGGAGCTGGCTAAAAGTGATACCATCAAAAAATCCTATCTGGGCGGATAAAGGGCGTTTCTGCCTTTATCCTGCCGTTGTGGAAGGTGAACAAGAAAATAAAAAATATTTAATTTTTTTGTTGACATTACACGAAAGATGTGTTAGTTTTAAATCAGGCAAAATAATAATTTAAAATATTTAATTTTTTATTTTTAATTTAAAATTACATATTCACACCAACAAAATTTTTTATTCCAAGTGTAACTTGGGGGAAAGGGAGAAAGCTATGAAAGTGAAAGACACAATCAAGAAACCTTACGGTATCTGCCCGGCATCCATGACCATCTGGAATGCAGACCAGACTTACAACAAGAAGGGTATGGAGAAGTACCTGACCTGGCTGCTGGATAATGGCGCACAGTCTATTTCCATCTGCGGAAGCACTGGCGAGAACATTGCCATGAACATGGAAGAGCAGAGGGAAATCATTGAACATGTATCTGGTTTCTTAGGCGGTCAGGTTCCTCTGGTATGCGGTACAGGCAGATACGATACCCTGAATACCATCAAGATGAGCAAGTTCGCACAGGACCACGGTGCTGACTGTGTCATGGTGATCCTTCCATTCTACCTGAATCCTCATAAGAAGGCAGTTATGCAGCATTTCAGGGATTTAAGGGAAGCGCTGGATATCGAAATCATGGTTTACAACAATCCCTGGTTTGCCGGCTATGAGCTGAGCGTACAGGAGGTCAAGGAGCTGGTGGATGACGGTACCATACAGTGCATCAAGGCAGCCCACGGCGACCCCAACAGGGTCCACGAACTGAAGTACCACTGCAAGGATGACCTGACTGTATTCTACGGACATGACTATGCTGCCATGGAAGGCCTCCTGGCCGGAGCGGACGGCTGGCTGTCAGGTTTCCCGGCCGTACTTCCAAAGCAGTGCCGCAGACTTCAGGATGCCTGCTTCGCAAAAGATGTGGATGCAGCCATTGCAGCCCAGAACAATATCCAGCCATATATTGATTATTTCTTCTATGATAAGGTCAACGGGGTTCCCCACTGGCAGGAAATCTGCAAGTACACCTTACAGGCACAGGGCCTGGATGTAGGTCTGCCCCGCAAGCCGTTGGGCGAGCTGGATGACGCCAATAAGAAAAAGATCGAGAAATTACTTGCAGACATGGAGTAATTGACGAAAATGTAATAGGTACGGTCATTTATGATATCGGTGCATGTATTGGAAACAGGTGATACATGCACCGATTTTTTTAAGGAGAGGGATTTATGAAATGTATTGTGTGCGTGAAGCAGGTGCCGGATACCGCCAATGTGGAGGTGGACCCGGTAACCGGAGTGCTGAAGCGGGACGGGACCCAGTCCAAGCTGAATCCGTATGATCTCTATGCCATGGAGTCCGCCCTTGGGTTGAAAGAGCAGCTGGGGGGTACCGTGGATGTCATCACTATGGGGCCGGGACAGGCCAGGGAGGCGTTAAAGGAGTGTATGTGCATGGGGGCCGACCGTGCGGGACTGATCAGCGACAGGAAATTTGCAGGCGCAGACGTGGTGGCTACCAGCTATACCTTATCCCAGGGCATACGCAGGATGGGGGAGTATGATCTCATTCTCTGCGGCAAACAGACCACGGACGGGGACACGGCACAGGTAGGGCCGGAGGTGGCCCAGTGGTTGGGAATACCCCATGCCTCCAATGTTCTGGAAATCAGGGAGACAGGGGAGGGACGGATACGGGTGCGTATGAATATGGACGGATATGAACAGATACAGGCCATGGATTTGCCATGCCTGATTACCATGGACAAGGATGTGAATACGCCGAGGCTCCCTTCCTATAAACGGGAAAAGGAACTGCGGGAGGGATATCTGAGGGAGTTTTCCCTTACGGACCTGGAGGACCAGGATGAGAGCCACTATGGTTTGTCCGGATCGCCCACCCAGGTGGAGCGTATATTCCCGCCGGAGAAGAGTGAATGCAGGGAAATGTTCGACGGAAGCCCTGATGTGCTTGCTGATAAGATGTATCATGTGCTGAGAGAAACAAAGTTTATATAGTTGTATGGACAGAAAGGAGAGAGGATTATGGCTGAACTGAGGATTCACCAGGAACAGCTGGATGAAGACGGCATCCGCCAGCTCATTGACATATGTCCCTTTGGTGCCATCAGCTGCAGGGATGGAAAGGTGGAAATTGACTCTGGCTGCAGAATGTGCAGGCTGTGTGTGAAGAAAGGTCCTGGCGGGGCCGTGGAATATATGGAAACACAGGAACCGGGGATTAATAAGGATGAATGGCGCGCAGTGGCTGTGTACGTGGAATACAATGGAAAGGCCGTACATCCCGTGACATTTGAGCTGATCGGCAAGGCCAGGGAACTGGCAGCCGTCACAGGCCATCCTGTGTATGCGCTGTTTATGGGGTATCGGGTGGGAGAAAAGGCAGAGGAACTGCTGGCATACGGGGTGGACCAGGTCTTTGTGTATGACAGGAAGGAGCTGGAACATTTCTCCGTCCTCACATACGCCAATGTATTTGCGGATTTCATAACAAGAATCAGGCCGTCGTCCATCCTGGTGGGGGCCACCAACGCAGGGCGCTCCCTGGCTCCCAGGGTAGCGGCGCGGTTTAGGACAGGGCTGACAGCAGACTGTACGGTCCTGGAAATGAAGGAGAATACGGATCTGGTGCAGATCCGTCCTGCCTTTGGGGGAAATATTATGGCTCAGATTGTGACGCCGAAGAACCGGCCGCAGTTCTGCACGGTCCGGTATAAGATATTTTCCGCGCCTCCGGTGACAAAGGATCCCTCAGGCACCATCCGTACCATGGAGGTGACGGACGGCATGATTAACCGGAGAATCAGGGTAGAGGAAATCATACATAAGCCAAAGGAGATTGACATATCGGAGGCAGAGGTGATTGTGGCTGTTGGAAGGGGTGTAAAAAGTCAGGCGGATTTGGAGTTAATAAGGGAACTGGCCGTTGCGCTGGACGCACAGCTGGCATGCACCAGGCCTTTGATTGAGTGCGGCTGGTTTGACGCCAGGCGCCAGATTGGACTCAGCGGCAGAACGGTGAAGCCAAAGCTCATCATTACCATAGGTATCTCCGGTTCCGTACAGTTTGCGGCGGGCATGAGGGGTGCTGAGTGCATCATTGCCATTAACACGGACAGGAAGGCTCCGGTTTTTGACATTGCCAACATCGGTCTGGTGGGGGACTGGTATGAGATACTTCCACGGCTGCTTAAGACGGTTAAGGAGGGTACGTGATGGGGTACAGGAAACTGGATGAGAGGGATATCGCTTATTTGAAAAAGGTGACAGAGGACGGACGGGTCCTGACCGGATCCGATATAAGCCAGGATTACAGCCACGATGAGCTGGGGGGAGTGGAGCGCGCTCCCGAAGCCCTTGTAAGGGTATTGTCCACCGGAGAGGTTTCGGACATCATGGCCTATGCCAATCGGGAGGGAATTCCCGTGGTTACCAGAGGCTCCGGCACAGGGCTGGTGGGGGCGGCTGTCGCTATCCACGGAGGCATTATGCTGGAGACCACACAGATGAACCATATTCTGGAGCTGGACCGCAGGAACCTTACTGTGACAGTGGAACCGGGGGTGCTTTTAATGGAACTGGCGCAGTACGTGGAGGAAAACGGGCTTTTTTATCCTCCGGATCCAGGTGAGAAATCAGCAACCATAGGCGGAAATATCAGCACCAATGCAGGCGGAATGCGGGCCGTAAAATATGGCGTCACAAGGGATTACGTGAGGGCGCTGACAGTGGTGCTGCCCACAGGCGAAGTGGTGGAATTTGGCGGTAAGACGGTTAAGAACAGTTCCGGATACAGTCTGTTAAATCTGATGATTGGATCTGAGGGAACACTTGGGGTCATCACCCGGGCCGTGCTTAAATTGGTTCCCCTTCCGGGTAAGACAGTGAGCCTTCTGGTTCCATTTGCAGATATGGAGCAGGCCATAGAGATGGTGCCAGTGATTGTGGAGGCGCAGATACAGGCCACGGCCATTGAGTTTATGGAGCGGGAGACCATCCTGTTTGCGGAGGAATATCTGGGCAAACGGTTCCCGGATACCAGGAATGACGCCTATATCCTGCTCACATTTGACGGAAGAAATGCAGAGCAGGTGCGGGCGGAGTACCAGGAGGTGGCGGACCTGTGCCTGGAACACGGGGCTGTGGACGTGTTCATCGTGGATACACAGGAGAGGAAACAGAGCGTGTGGAACGCCAGAGGGGCATTTTTAGAAGCAATCAAGGCGTCCACTACCCAGATGGATGAGTGTGATGTGGTGGTGCCCAGGGACCGGGTGGCGGATTTTATCAAATACACCCATGAGGTGGCCGGGATACTGAATCTGCGGATTCCCAGCTTTGGCCACGCAGGCGACGGAAACCTTCATGTGTATCTTTGCCGGGATGACCTGGCAGAGGATGAGTGGAAAGAAAAACTGAGTCTGGGCTTTGAGATGATGTACGCAAGGGCGCGGGAATATGGAGGGGCAGTATCAGGGGAACACGGCATAGGGTATGCCAAGAAGGAATATCTGAAAGAACAGCTGGGGGACACGCAGATTGGCCTGATGAGGCGAATTAAAAAGGCCTTTGATCCCAATCTGATCCTGAACCCGGATAAGGTTGTCTGATATGGAGCTGGCAGTACTAACCTGCTGGCAGACAGCCGCAGGGGGATATTAGAATGGCTGATGGAACCCTATTAGTAAAATCAATGAATATTTCTCTCTGTTTTGGTTTGACAAGCCAGATAAAATTTGCTAGTATAAGATACTAATAAGAAACGGACAGTTCACGGACTATCAATATTCTGACAAAACATATCAAATCATACACGCAGAAAGAGAGGAAATTTATAATGGGTACAATTATCGGCGAAGGCATAACCTTTGATGATGTACTTCTGGTACCGGCATTTTCAGAAGTGATTCCCAACCAGGTAGACCTGACCACACATTTGACAAAGAAGATTAAACTGAACATCCCGCTTATGAGCGCCGGCATGGATACGGTAACAGAGCACCGCATGGCCATCGCCATGGCCAGGCAGGGAGGTATCGGTATCATTCATAAGAATATGTCCATTGAAGCCCAGGCCGAGGAAGTGGACCGGGTTAAGCGTTCTGAAAACGGTGTTATCACAGACCCATTTTTCCTTTCACCGGAGCACACTCTTAAGGATGCCAACGATCTGATGGCAAAATTCCGCATATCCGGCGTTCCCATCACAGAGGGCAGGAAGCTGGTGGGCATTATTACCAACCGTGATTTAAAGTTTGAGGAGGATTTTGACCGTCCCATCAAGGAGTGCATGACCACAAAGAACCTGGTTACAGCCAGGGAGGGCGTAACCTTAAAGGAAGCAAAGGCCATTTTAGCAAAGGCAAGAGTGGAGAAGCTGCCGATTGTGGACGATGATTTCAATTTGAAAGGTCTTATCACCATCAAGGACATTGAGAAGCAGATTAAGTATCCGTTGTCCGCAAAGGACGCACAGGGACGTCTGCTGTGCGGCGCTGCCGTTGGCATCACTGCCAATGTGCTGGAACGTGTAGGAGCATTGGTGGACGCAAAGGTGGACGTGGTGGTTCTGGACTCCGCCCATGGCCATTCAGCCAATGTAATCCGCTGCGTGAAGATGATTAAGGAAGCATATCCGGACCTTCAGGTGGTGGCTGGAAATGTTGCCACGGCAGAGGCCACCAGAGCGCTGATTGAGGCTGGGGCCGATTCCGTCAAGGTAGGCATAGGACCTGGTTCCATCTGTACCACCCGCGTGGTGGCAGGCATTGGCGTGCCCCAGGTTACGGCGGTGATGAACTGCTACAGCGTTGCCAAGGAGTACGGCGTACCCATTATCGCGGACGGAGGAATCAAGTATTCCGGCGATGTGACAAAGGCCATTGCGGCAGGCGGCAGCGTGTGTATGATGGGAAGCATCTTCGCGGGATGTGACGAAAGCCCGGGCACCTTTGAGCTGTACCAGGGACGTAAGTATAAGGTATACCGCGGCATGGGATCCATTGCTGCCATGGAAAACGGAAGCAAGGACCGCTATTTCCAGACAGATGCAAAGAAGCTGGTGCCCGAAGGCGTGGAAGGTCGCGTGGCTTATAAGGGAATGGTGGAGGATACTGTGTTCCAGCTCTTAGGCGGCCTGCGCTCCGGTATGGGATACTGCGGCGCCCAGGACATCACAACTCTTCAGGAGACAGCCCAGTTTGTAAAGATTTCCGCTGCGTCCTTAAAGGAGAGCCATCCTCATGATATCCATATTACCAAGGAGGCTCCCAACTATTCAATTGAAGAATAGGGATGCGGGCATAATGATTGAAGCATAAGAAGAATTGGTTTATAATGATACCCGTCGGAGCTGCTCCGACGGGTATTTCAGATCGCCCGCCATGGGCGGGTTTTAACGGGAGGACAGGCATATGGAACAAAAAAGCAGGCTGACAACGCTGTGCTATATAGAAAATGAGGGGGCATATCTGATGCTCCACAGAATCAGCAAAAAGAATGACGTGAATAAGGATAAGTGGATTGGAGTGGGCGGGCATTTTGAAGGGGACGAGAGCCCGGAGGACTGCCTGCTCAGGGAAGTGAGAGAGGAAACAGGACTTACTCTCACATCCTGGCGGTTCAGGGGGCTGGTCACATTCATCGCGGAGGGCTGGGATACAGAGTACATGTGTCTGTATACTGCGGACAAATATGAGGGGGAAATGATTCCCTGCAACGAGGGTACGCTGGAGTGGGTAAAGAAGGAGGACGTGCTGTCCCTGAATCTGTGGGAAGGGGATAAAATCTTTTTTAAGCTGTTAAATGAGGATGCCCCCTTCTTTTCACTGAAACTGGCTTACCAGGGAGACCGGCTGAGTGAGGCTGTTCTGAACGGAAAGCAGTTGGAATTGTTCGATGTACTGGATGCGGACGGAAAGAAGACTGGAGTGGTCCGGGAGCGGAGCCTGGTCCACATGGACGGGGTTCCCCACAGGACTGCCCATATATGGGTTGTGAGGAAAAATAAGGATAAAACATACGATCTTCTGCTGCAGAAGCGGAGCAGGGGAAAGGATTCCTATCCTGGCTGTTATGACATTTCCTCGGCAGGCCATGTGCAGGCCGGTGATGAATTCCTGCCGTCCGCCATCCGTGAACTGAAGGAGGAGCTGGGAATTGAGGCCGGGGAGAAGGACCTGGAATTTGCCGGGTATCACAAGGGATATATGGAAGAAGTGTTTTACGGGAGGATGTTCAGGGACAGTGAAGTCAGTGCTGTGTATGTGTACAGCAAACCAGTGGATGCAGACCGTCTTACCCTTCAGAAAGAAGAGGTGGAGAGCGTCATGTGGATGGGGCTTGGCCAGTGTGTGGAGGCGGTGAGAAACCACGGGATTCCAAATTGTATATATCTGGATGAGCTGGAGATGATTGAGGGGTATTTGTGCCGGAGCCAGGAGAAATAGCAGATAACTGGATACAGGGAGTGTGGATGGACATCGGGCATACAGCCCAGGGGGCTTTTATTTTCACCTAAACCATCGTATAATGAAAAAAACGACAAAGGAGGTAAGTGCATATGCGGTGTCCAAAATGTTCAGGCCAGATGGAGATAAACCGAATCAGAACACACCTTGTATGGGTGGATGAACTGGACCGTATTCCCGATTCTAAAAACCAGCTGGGGCCAACAATCGCTTATGTATGCACGGAATGCGGATACATAGAATTTTATAGAGATCTGACATCCGTGAATTAAGGTGTTCCTGCACCATGTTCCGGAACGGATATGAAACACATTCCGGCAGGAAGGCAGGATAAGGCATAGTAAAACAATGGAATGAAGGCATGGGGAACCACTGTATAATGGAATGCGGGGGGATGGAAAGAAAAAAATCTGCCTGTGCAATTAAAGAAAAAATATATATATCGTAAGTTTATCGTCAGAAATAGATGTTTTTTGTAACCATGAAGTATGGTATAATATCTCTAGTTTTGTTCAGAATGACCTGCTGTATGGGAGAGATATTATGAGACTTAAGAAATGGAAATCATTTTTATGTATATGCACCAGCTGTACCCTGTTGATGAGTACGGCAGCTTCAGCTAATCCGGCTGCCATCACGCCTTTGGAAGAAAGCCAGGTATCTTCCTTCCAGTCCGGGAACCAGACCTCTGACCAGGGGATGGTATCGTCACAGGGACCGGGTTCGGAATCCGGAAGTGACGGAGCGGTCATTTCATCTGACGGGCCGTCCTCATCAGGAAGTCCGTCCCCGTCAGGAAGCCCGTCCTCGTCAGGAAGCCCGTCCACCTCAGGGAGCCCGTCCCCGTCAGGAAGCCCGTCCACCTCAGGGAGTCCCTCCACGTCAGGAACCCCCTCCCCGTCAGAAAGCCCCTCTTTATCGGGAAGTCCGTCGCAGAATCCGTCAGCCGGCCAGGCTGCCGGGACCTTTGACCAGACGGCCGCAGCTTCCGTGCAGAAGCCGGAGATAGCTTCGGAGGGAGCCGTGCTCATGGATGCTGCCACGGGAACCGTCCTGTTTTCCAAGAACGGGGACAAACAGTTCTATCCGGCAAGTATCACCAAGCTGATGACAGCCCTGCTGGTGGCGGAGAACTGCAGTCTGGATGACAAGGTCACATTTTCAGCAACAGCTACCACGAACCTGGAAGCGGGCGCTGTATCCATCAATATGACGGCAGGGGATGTGATGAGTGTGCGCCAGTGTCTTTATGCCCTGCTTCTCAAATCAGCCAATGAAGTGGGAAATGCCCTTGCGGAACATGTGGCTGGCAGCAATGCCAAATTTGCGGAGATGATGAACGCCAAGGCAGCGGCCCTGGGGTGTACCAATACACATTTTACAAATCCTCACGGCCTCAATGACTCCAATCATTACACCACACCCCATGATATGGCTCTGATTGCAAGGGCGGCGTTTCAGAATGATGTGGTGAAGACGGTGGCGTCCACGCGCACGTATACGCTGCCTGCTACCATAAAGAATCCTTCCGGGCTTACCGTGACCATTGGACACAAGATGCTGAACCCCAACGATGCCAGGTATTATCCGGGCGTTATCGGAGGAAAGACCGGTTATACGTCCAAAGCGGGAAATACCCTGGTGACAGCAGTGGAGAAGGACGGAGTCAGATTGATTGCCGTCATTATGAAAAGCAAATCGACTCATTATACGGATACGAAGGCATTGTTCGATTACGGATATGAACTGGTGAAGGCAGGTGCTTTAAGCGGCAGCGCTGGCAGTACAGGCAGTTCAGATAACGCAGGCACGACAGGCAGTTCTTCCGGCACGGGAAATGCCGGTCCGGGAACATCCTCAGCCAAGGGCTGGGTACAGGACAGCAATGGATGGTACTATGTGAAGGATAACGGGGCCAAGGCTGCCAATGAGTGGGTTACGGCAGACGGTGTTTCCTACTGGATTGATTCCAATACATATATGGCCAAGGGATGGCGCCAGGTAAACGGCAAATGGTATTTCCTGCGCTCCAACGGAGCCATGGCCAGGAACCAGTGGGAAAAGGTGGAAGAAAACGGCCAGTGGTTCTATCTGGGCGCGGACGGCGCCATGCTGACCAACACAACCACGCCGGATGGCTCGCGGGTGGATGAGAGCGGGGCATGGGTGCAGTAACATCAGTATAGAAAAGATGCTGCGTGTATTATAAAGCGAATCTCCTAAAAGCTGCGGCTTTTGGGAGATTCTTTTTGCTTTTTGGAGAGCCTGGTTTTGGAATAGATACCCCGGGCTAACGGCTGGTGCTTACGTTTTTGCCGGCCAATTGAAAAAAAGCTGTTGCATTTGACAGAAGCGCACCCTGATATTACAATCAAAGAAACATATGCTTATCGCCTTTGGAGCAAAAGAACCGGGCTGATAATCATGGCTTCAGAAAAGGGGATAGAGGGAGGTTTACCATGTATGAAAGAATGCTTGACAAGCAGAATAAACCGGCATTTGATGATATGGCCGCGTACTGCGGCAAAGGTATGGAGTTGTTTATCCGAATCAATGAGTGGTTGTCAGATACATGCAGCACTGTGCAGGAGATTACTTTTCCCTATGGGAATAAATATGGCTGGGCAGTTGCCCATAGAAAGAAGAAAAAGCTGATTTGCAATGTGTTTGCGGAGAATGGCGCCTTTACCGTTATGATTCGGTTGTCAAACGCACAATTTCATTTGGTATATGACCAGGTTGAGAAAGAAACTCAGGAATGTATCGACAACAAATACCCTTGTGGTGATGGCGGATGGATCCACTACCGCGTTGCCGGTGAAGCTCATTTCTGTGATATACAAAAATTGCTGGAAATGAAATGTTTATCATGAACCATGAGAGCTTCCAGTTGCTAAAGTTAATCTTAATATTCGTAAGATGTAAGAAATAAGAAATAAATACAGGCAGCAGCCCTGTTATGATAAAAACAGATAAATATATGTGGATTTTATTGGAGAGAGGAGGACTCGCCATGAAGAGAAGCACAATATCTATTCTTATGACAGCAGGTCTGCTGGCTGTTTTGCTGTCCGGCTGCCGGTTGGGAGGAGGAACGGAGGGAGAGGCAGCGGGCTCTGGAACGAGAGAGAATGTTTCCGAGCCAGCGGCCGGTACGGCCCAGGAACCGGTGCCGGAATCAAAGGTGAATCAGGAAATGGAGGAGGACGCGCAAGGGAAGCAGGAAACGCAAGGGCAGCAGGAACCGGGAGTGAACCAGGTGCCCAAATCCCAGGGGCAGGTCTCTGGCCTGCCGTATCAGTTTGCCTCAAAATATGGAATCATTCAATCGGAATATCCGGTATACGAATTGGATGCTGTAGTTGAATCCAAGCTGCCCCAAAAGGAAAAGACCATATCCCTGACATCTGCCCTCCACCAGAAGCAGGAGCTGCTTGTGAGTATGGTTTTGGATGACTATGGGGAAGTACAGAAAATCCCGGCAGGCGGAGAACCTCCCGCAGACAGCCGGTATTTTACGCTAAGTGACGGGACCATGATTGTTTCGGAGAAATATCAGGACGAACTTTGGAAATCAGGCGAAGGCCTGTTCCTCACAGGTCCCGGCATTCCGGAAGGCGGAATTAAGCCTGTGGAATCGGTGTATGCTGACTATTCGGCTTATTTTGAGGAATATGGGAACATCCGTTATATCATAGAGGCAAGATTTGAGCTCCCATCAGCTCCTGTCTCCGAAGAGCTTTTGTCAGGCTATGCGATCCGGCTTTTTGATTTTGAAAAGCCTGTGGAATTTGCCCTGAAAAGTGTGCCTGAATATGGGACGCTGGAGGAACTGGCAAAAGAGGAGAATGGAAGCATAGATACCCATGACGGTATATCCATTATAAGTATGGGGGAAAAGGTAAAGGAGGGAATCCTGATATCCTGGTATGTGTACAGTGATGAGGGAAGGCCGTCCATAATTATTGGTTACAAAACGCCGTCCCTGGATACGGACACACCGCCCCTGGATATGCCAACCATATCCGGCAGCGGCAGACAGTATGAAATAAAGGAGTTGTCTGCCAATCCTTATTGGGACAATATGGGACATTACCGGCTGTCGGATATAAAGCAATACGGACGGCGCCTCAGATGCCTGTTCGATGTTCCCCAGGAGGAACAGAATGGGTCTTTCCGGATTCATATTCCGGGAATCACGTTTTTGAACAGTGAGGAATCTGAGCCAGTCACCCTGCCTGTCCCGGAGGACTATAAAGAATTAGAGGAAACCATTCCGTGGAAAGACGGTTCTGTGCGTATTCTTGGTATTACCAGGATGAAGCCCCAGACAATAGAATCAGAGGACGGACAGGGAAATGCCAAAGTGACAGAGAGACCCGCTGTGTACATCGACGTGGAGGCAGTGCATGAAGAGAGGGAGCTGGCGTTAAAGGGACTGCTCTGCCAGAGAAAGTTAAGATGGGGAAGATGGGAACGTGAACGGTATGATTTTGATGAGAAGGGCGTTCTGAGCGGTTTCCGGATTTTTTATGAGGAAGGCGATACGGAAGTAACACTGAAATTCCAGGGAGCTGCGTTTTACTGGATCCAGCCGTATGTGATGGAGATAGGGGCAGACAAAATAGCATAAGGCAGGTTTATACCTGCCCCCACACAGGCCCCAGCAAGTCAGACTCAGTCTGACTTGTTTTTCTTCCCCTGCCGTTGTAGAATAACCTCAGAAGAAAAATCATCCGGGAAAAATCCCCCGCAGAAAAGTGAGAAACGATTCATGAAATCCATACGAAAAGAAATGACAAGGAACCATGTGATTCTGCTGCTGGTGGCCTTTATCTTCATAGCATCCAACGCCCTTGTGAATGTGGGATCCTCCCGCCGCTACAACGGGCTTTTACAGGATTACCAGCAGGTAAACGGGCTGCTGGCTATCAATAACAGGAGACAGACCTACTTTAAGCTGTACAGCAAGAGCCACGACGAGGGGATGCTTAAGCAGTACTACGACGAGTGCGAGCTGTTTGACAGCCAGCTGCGGGGACTGGATGAGAAGATGCGAAATGACCGGAAGTGCAAGATGATGTACCGGATTGTGGGGCAGGTGGCTGAGCACAGGCGGGAGATGGCAGAGTCCTACATCCGGCCTGACGGGGACTACTATCCCAGCCTGATGGCTGATTTGGACGAGGTGGATTTGGAGATTGAGCGGTGCCTGAACCAGTTGATGAGCCAGTACCTGGAGTACCTGAACACTGCCTTTGCCAGCCACAGCAGAACCCTGGGACTTACAAACAGCATCCTGATCGTGTTTTTCATGGCAGCCAGTCTCTTTGGCATGGTGCTGAACCATCAGATGAGCACCAGTATCCTGAATTCCATCAAACGGCTGACGGACGCTGCCAGGGAAATTATGAACAATAACCTGGAGGCAGCGGATATCGAGGAGACGCCTTATGCGGAGCTGAACCAGGTATCCGCCACATTTGACCAGATGAAGCGGCAAATCAGAACCATGATCACGGAATTGCATGAGACACACCAGATGAAGGAACGGCTGGCTGAGGCGAAGATCCGGGAGCTGCAGATGCAGATGAATCCCCATTTCCTGTTTAACACCCTGAGCCTGGTAATCCGCAGTATCCAGCTGGGAGAGCGGGATACCTCCATTCAGCTGGTCAAGGCCATCTCCAAAATACTGCGGAGCAGCATTGAAATCAACACGGTATCCATTCCGCTGGATGCTGAGATTGAGCTGCTTCAGTCATATCTGTATATACAGAAGCTGCATTTAAAGGGAAGGGTGACCTTCTGTCTGGATGTACGCAAGTCATTTATGGACGAGGATGTGATGATTCCTCCGCTGACAATCCAGCCCCTGGTGGAGAACAGTATCCAGCACGGGCTGAAGGACCGGGTGAACGGGGGGAAGGTGGATATACTGATTACCGAGAAGCCGGATTATATTGAGGCTGTGGTGGCGGACAACGGTGTGGGTTTTCCGGAGGATCCGAGCCAGCCGGCCCGCAGGGATACGCCTATCCCCAAAACTTCCATCGGCCTGAAAAATGTGGAGGAACGGTTAAGGCTGTTTTACCGGAAAGAGGATGTGCTGCATATCCAGCGGACGGAGGGAATTACGAAGATTACGCTGAAGCTTTATAAATCAGACAGGCATTAGGAGGAAAGGGTTATGTTGCGTGTAATATTGGCAGATGACGAGCAGTACGAGCGGAATTATCTGGAGAAGGTTATAAAGGAGAGTTATCCCGGCTTGCTGGAGATTGTCTACAAGGCAGTGGACGGTATGGATTTGATGGAGAAGCTGGAGGAATGCAAGCCCCAGATTGTGCTTTTAGACATCAAGATGCCCCGGATGAACGGGCTTAAGACAGCAGAGGAGGTGCGCAAAAGGCATCCGGATATCCAGATTGTGCTGATATCCGCTTACAGTGATTTTTCCTTTGCCAAACAGGCAATCAAGCTGGGGGTGACGGATTATCTCCTGAAACCCTATTTGGACTCGGAGCTTCGGGAGACACTGGATAAGGTCATTGCCAGGGTAAGGGAACGGGAGGATACCTTGTCCATGCTGTCCTATTCCAATTACCTGGTGGAGGATGGAAAGTCAGCCTTTGATTTTTACCGGGATCTGGAAAAGGATTTGCTGTGGGATGTGTTCTTTGGCCGCAGGGACAGGGATAAACTGGAAAAAGAGTTTGCCATGTGGGGAGTGGGACCGGGGTGGTTTAAGGTAGTGCTTATTTCCAGTCCGGCCCTGATTAGCATGGGAGGATTTTCCCAGGAGGTGCTGAAAAATTATTTTCACATGGCAGGGGTGACGGTGCTTAACAGCATCTGGATGGACCAGATGGTGATCTGCCTCTATTCTCAGCAGCAGGATGGGTTTACGGAGCTGACCGGCTGCATTACCCGCGCAAGGGATTACCTGGCAGAGGAGAGGAAAATCCCGGTGGCCTGCGGTGTCAGCGGCGCTTATGAAGGCATGGAACGGCTGACGGAAGCCTATGGGGAGGCGGCTTCCTTTATCAGGGAGTATTCCGCGCAGGAGGCTCGCCTTGCCTTTGACAGCATGACGGAGGGCATGAAACGGATCTGCGGCCTGGAGGAACAGATCATCAAATCCCTGTCCCTGGAGGACCAGGACCTGAGCTGCGAGCTTCTTACGGAGATGATTGAGGAGCTGGAGACCCTTTTAGGGTATCAGGATGTTTCGGTAAAACTGAATTTTGGCCGCAGCCTGATGACAATTATCCGGGGAATCAACCAGATACCGGGTATACGGGTCAAGACCTCGGAGGCAGCCAGGCGTTTTGAAAAGCTGGGCCAGCTCAATTTTAACGGGGATAATTTAAAGTATCATGTAGAGTTTTTTTCGGAAATGAAGATTCAGAGGGAATGATGTTCAGGCGGTAATGTTTGTGCAAATTCGGAAAATGACCGGTCCGGGTCAGGAGGAACGTGTTGAAAAAACAGTGGTTGATAGGGGCCGCGGCCGCAGCGCTGATTGCAGGCCTGGCGGGCGGCTACGGTATTTTAGAAAATAGGGGGGCCGCGGGTGCGGACAATGAACCGGAGATTGTGCTCTGTTACGGCGAGGTGAATCCGGAAGGCCATGTGCTCACGGATTCGGCCCAGTACTTTGCCGACCGGGTCAGTGAACTCACCGGCGGCAAGGTCATGGTGGAAATCTATCCTTCCGGACAGCTGGGGGACGATGCGCGCTGTTACCAGTCCATGGAGATGGGGGCGCTTGATTTGTACCGGGGCAACAGCATGTCCCTGGTGGACAGCGAGAATCCCATGATGTCTGCCCTGGTGCTGCCCTATGTTTTCCGGGACAGGGAGCACTTCTGGAAGGTTTGCAGCAGTGATTTGGGCAGGGAAATACTGGATAATATCCAGGACTGCACCGGAATGATTGGCCTGGCCTATCTGGATGAAGGAGCCAGGAACTTCTTTACCACCGACAGACCGGTGTGCAGGCTGGAGGATATGAAGGGGCTTAAAATCCGGGTCCAGGTGGCGTCCATGATGGGCGATACCGTGGAAGCTCTGGGGGCGGAGGCAGTGCCCATTGCTTATGCGGAGCTCTATACGGCTCTGGAGTCAGGGACCATTGACGGGGCGGAGAACCCGCCGGTGAGCTATTATTATAATAAGTTTTATAAGGTTGCCCCTTATTATGTGAAGGACAGGCATACCTATACCCCCGGAGTGATTCTGGTGAGCAAAATAACCTGGAAAAATCTGAAGAAGGAATATCAGGACGCGCTGGTTCAGGCGGCAAAGGAGACCCAGGAGTATAACAGAACGGCCATTGAAGAAGCCGATCAGAAGGCTTATGAGGCGCTGGAGAAGGAGGGGGTAACTATCCTTGAGCCGGAGGATCCGCAGGCCTGGAGCCAGGCAATGGAGCCGGTATACCGGAAATACGGCGGGGAATATCTGGACCTGATTGAAAAAATCCGGCAGATACGATAGACACATACACAATGACAGGAGGAAGGCCGCGATGGCAACAGGACTTATGAAACTGCCCGAAAACAGGGTACGGAGAAATTACACAGGGGGTGCGGGAATTGACCGGCTCCATGGAAAGGCCCGGCAGGAGGACAACAATATGCCGGAGGAATGGGTGGGCTCCATGGTGGAAGCCTCCAATCCGGGAATGGAACCCATTGCACACGAAGGGATTGCTGTGGTGGAGACCGAGGACGGCCCCAGGTTTCTGCGGGACATAATAGACGATGACCGGGAGTTTTACCTGGGCGCCGCCGGCAGGGAGGGGGGCTGGCGCCTCAGCTTCCTGCTTAAGATTCTGGATTCAGCCATGCGGCTTCATGTACAGGCCCACCCTTCCACCCGGTTTGCCAATGAAGTGATGGGAATGCCTTATGGAAAGCTTGAATGCTACTATATTCTCCATGTGAGGGACGGTATAAGTCCATACATACGTCTGGGATTCCAGCATACGCCCGGAAGAGATGGGTGGAGGGAAATTGTGGAGAAACAGGACAAGGCCCGGATGGACGGCTGCTTTGAGAAGATCCCGGTGCAGGTGGGGGAGGTCTGGTATATTCCGGGCGGAATGCCTCATGCCATTGGCGAGGGAATCACTATGCTGGAAATTATGGAGCCGTCTGATTTGGTGGTGCGGTGTGAATTCGAGCGGGAGGGAATCGTTGTGCCGGAGGACGGCCGGTTTATGGGACGGGGGCTGGACTTTTGCCTGGATATTTTTGATTATACAGAGTATTCCAAAGAAGAAATCATGGAAAAATGCAGGATAGAGCCCCGTGTATTGGAGGAAACAGACGCCTTCCGGCGGGTGCGGCTGGTGGACGGGACGCTGACCTCCTGCTTCTTTGTGGAAAAACTGGAGGTGAACGGGCCGGCACTGGTGGGGCATAACCGGAAATTTAATCTGGGCGTGGTGTGTGCCGGAAGCTGCACCATGGAAGAGAGTGGACAGGTGATCCGCCTTAAGGCAGGAGACAGCTTCCTGATTGCAGCCGGGGTAAAAGCGTACCAAATACGGCCTGAAGGCAGCGTCCAGATAGTGATGGTGTATCCGGGAAAGGATATGGACAAGCTCTAATCCAGATTCAGGTTGCGTACGGAATTGCGGATAATCAGGGAGGCTTTTAATATGGGAAGCTCTGCCCGGACCCCGGATTCCAGATAACCGTGGATAAAGTCAATGGCGGTTCCTGCCAGTTTGCGGACAGGGATGCTGACCGTTGACAGGGGCGGAGTCACAAAATTAGCCATGATACAGTCATCGTAGCCAAATACGGACAAATGGTCCGGAATCCGCAGCCCAAGGATGTAACAGGCCCGGTAGATATTGAAGGCGGTCATGTCGTTGCAGGCAAAGATCGCCTCAGGGCGGTCGGGCTTTTGAAGCAGCTGCAGGATCCGGCCGGGAGTGGTCCCCATATCCTCCGGGTTGATGTCAAAGAGCATGTGGCTGGGGCGGCAGTCCAGCCCGTGCTCCTTAAGGGCCTGGGCCATGCCGTCATAGCGGTCCCGGTAGGTGAGGTTGTCAAAGCTCTGGAAGATGCCGCCGATATTTTTATGCCCCAGCTTAATCATGTAGGAAACCGCCTCGTAGGCGGCTTTTTTGTTGTCCAGACGGAGGCAGTGCTCCATATCATCCTCGAAGGAGCGGTTTAAATACACATAAGGGATGTCGTACTTTGCCAGGTTCATGATATGGTCATGCTGGCTGGTGACCGGGGTAATGATGACCCCGGCTATATCCATGCCGATTAAATTTTCTAAAATCTGTTTTTCTTTTTCCAGGCTGTATTCCGTGTTGTTCAGGTAAATGATATAGCCCTTTTCTGCTGCACAGGCTTCCAGGTACTGTTCCAGCTTGGTGTAGTAGATATTAGTCAGGGAAGGCAGGACCAGAGCCAGAGCCTGGCGGCGTCCGGTCTTCAGGTTGACAGCCAGGGTGTTGGGCCGGTATCCCAGTTCCGCAACTGTTTCCAGTATTTTCTGTTTTGTCTCTTCTTTTAAGTATCCTTTGCCGGAAAGGGCGCGGGAAACCGTGCAGACGGAATAGCCGCATCTTTTTGCCACGTCTTTGATTGTTACCATATTCCGGTCCACCTCCCTGTGATTCTCTGAAAATGTATACACAGTTATTGTAAAGGTTTCTTGAAATAATGTCAAAATGAAAGCAGAAAAAAAACAGGAACTTTTAAAAAATAAGTCGAATTGTGAAGATTGCATAAAAATAACGTTAAAATTCTGTTAAACTTTTTTGCAGAAACTACTTGATGGAAAATATGTAAACGTTTATACTAAATGAGGAAAATATGTAAACGTTTAGCGAAAGCTGTTACGCTGGACAACGTAAGGAAAGGGGATAACAATGAAAAAGAGAGTATTATTAGCAGGTGTTCTTACCGCAGCAATGATGGCAGTTACAGCATGTAACGGCATGCCGGGTATGGGAAATGCCCAGCCAGCTGCAACCCAGGCAAAGGAAGGGGACAGCAGTGAGACTGCTGCAGGCGATGACAAGGTATATGAGTTAAAGATTTCAACTTCCCAGACAGAGCAGGCCCTGATTACCAGGAACTACCAGAAGCTGGCTGATGTGTTAAATGAGAAATCAGGCGGCAGGCTGAAGGTAAGTGTGTTCCCGTCCGGCCAGCTTGGCAGTGACGAGGATGTGCTGGAGCAGGCCATCCAGGGCGCTAATGTTGCAGTTAACACAGATGCTTCCCGTATGGGACAGTATGTGAAGGATTTCTCCATTCTGATGATGGGTTACTTTGCAGATAACTACGAGGAGTGCTATAAGATAACACAGACCGATACATTTAAGGGCTGGACAGATTCCCTGTCCAAGGACCATGGAATTAAAATCCTGTCCTTTACATTCTACGACGGCCCGCGTCATTTTATGACAAACAAGCCAATCAACACGCCAGAGGACTTAAAGGGCATGAGAATCCGTACCATCGGACAGGAAGTATGTACCGAGACCATCCAGGCCATGGGCGCTACTCCTATTTCCATGTCATGGGGCGAGGTTTACAACGGAATCCAGTCCAAGGCACTGGAGGGCTGCGAGGCACAGAACACATCTACATATCCATCCAGACTGTATGAAGTGTGCAAATATCAGTCCAAGACAGGACACTTCCAGCTGATGCAGGGATTAATCTGCGGCCAGAGCTGGTTTGAGAGCCTGCCGGAAGATTTGCAGACACTGCTGGTTGAGACCTCCATCGAGGTTGGCCAGGAAACAGCTGCTGACGTAATGACAGAGGCTGACGAGGCTGAGAAGGCAATGGTTGAAGCAGGAATGACCATCGTAGAGCCTGACCTTGCTCCATTTAAGGCAGCCGTTGATCCTGTATATGAGAAACTTGGCTATGCTGAACTGAGAGATAAACTGTACAAGGAGATTGGTAAGACCAACTAATTCCAAGGTACATTCCGCAATACAGAAAGGAAGCTTTTAAATGAAAAAAATTTCTGCTGTTATTTTAAAGACAGAGGAGCTTCTGGCCGGTGCAATGTTATGCATGATTGCCGTTCTGGTGTTCTGGTCCGCAGTGGCCAGAACCATCGGAATGCCGGTGAACTGGGCTCAGGATGTTTCGCTGCTGGCATTTGGATGGCTGACCTTTATCGGCTCTGATATCATCATCAAGAGCGGCGGCCTGATTCGAATCGACATGCTGTCCAACCGGTTCCCCAAGGCGGTCCAGAAGACTCTGATGCTGGTGTTTGACGTTTTCATGCTGCTGTTTTTATTGATACTGATTGTTTACGGATTCCTGCTGGTATCCCAGAGCTGGAACCGTACCTTTAATACCCTGAAGATGAGCTATGCCTGGTGTACTCTGGCAGTACCGGTGGGCTCCCTGCTGATGTTTTTCAGCATGATTGGCAAGATGCTCGGTGATATCAGGAAACCAATGAAAGAATGGGGGGTTAATTAATGTTAAGTGCTGTTGGATTTTTCTTAATACTCCTGTTCCTCGGAATGCCGGTGGCCTTTGCCATTGCAGTGTCCGGATTTTCCTTCTTCCTGATGAGGCCTGAGATTCCGTGGACGATTCTGGTGCAGAAATCCCTGTCCACCACCCAGTCCTTTACCATGCTCGCGATTCCGCTGTTTATTTTTGCCGGCAACCTGATGAACAACACAGGTATCACATCACGTCTGGTAAAGCTGGCAAACGTGCTGACCGGCCATATGTACGGTTCCATTGGACAGGTTTCCGTGGTTCTCTCAACCCTGATGGGCGGCGTATCCGGTTCCGCAGTTGCAGATGCAGCCATGGAATGCCGTATCCTTGGGCCTGAGATGACAAAGAGAGGCTACGCGCCGGGCTGGGCCGCTGCAATCAACTGTCTGTCAGGACTGATTGTAGCCACGATTCCGCCTTCCATGGGCCTGATTCTGTACGGCACTGTGGGTGAGGTTTCCATTGGCCGCCTGTTCGTAGCCGGATTCCTTCCAGGCATCATTATGTGTATCTTCATGATGATTGCCACATCCTGGTCCGCGCGCCACTACGGATATCAGCCTGACCATGACAAGCCGTCACCTCCAGGGGTTATCATCAAGTCCTGTTTTGAGAGTATATGGGCGCTTATGTTCCCAATCCTGCTGATTGTGCTGATTCGTTTCGGTGTCATGACCCCGTCGGAATCCGGTGCCTTTGCCGTATTCTACGCACTGTTCGTAGGTATCTTCATTTATAAGGAACTGAACCTTGAGAAGTTTAAGAAGTGTATCGTGGACAGTGTTAAGGATTTATCCGTGATTACCATGATTCTGGCCTTCTCCGGCATATTCAGCTACGGCGTTGTATTTGACCAGCTGCCAAAGACCCTGACCACTTTGCTGGTAGGTCTGACCAGCAATAAATATGTGCTTCTGCTGCTGATTTTAATTATGCTGACTGTGTTTGGTATGTTCATGGAGACAACGGTCATCACCCTGATCGTTACCCCCATACTGATTCCGATTATCACACAGTACGGAATTGACCCGGTTCACTTCGGCATCATCATGATGACCATTGTTACCATGGGCTGTTCCACGCCTCCTGTTGGAGTTGCGTTATACACCTGTTCCAATATCATGGACTGCTCGGTGCAGGAGACCACGAAGTATTCGCTGCCGTTGTTCATAGCTATTATGGCCACGCTGGCTATCTGCGTATTCTTCCCGGATCTGGTGCTGTTCCTGCCAAATATGATTTATGGTACAAGTATGTAATCTGATTTTTATAAAGCCCGGCAAGGGCTGCCTCTAAGGGGCAGGCCTTGCCGGGCTTTTAGGATGATTATTTTTTAAATCTGGGACAGACCCATAAACCGGTCCAAGGATAATATTTTATTCGACAGCTTTAATTCCCATCTCATCTAACTGTTTCAAATGATCGCGCATACCCTGCAATACTTCCGGTGAATGTCCTTTCCATCCCATAGCTTCAGCAACAATTTTTAACGGCTGGGTTGTTCGGTATGACTTTGTCGGGTTCCCGGGAAATTTCTTATCCGTTACATTTGGGTCGTCTTCAAATTCTCCCGTTGGCTCCACAACAAAAATCCGCTGCTTTCCATCTCCCGAAGCCAGCTCTGCTCCCCAGATGGCAGCGTCCAAGGTCCCTGTAAAATAAACATAGTTGGCAGCCCTGTTTTCATCATAATTAGATAAATACCCCGGCACCAACAGATCCCCCACGCTTAAATCCGCTCTGGTTCCATGAAAAAACGTGCCGGGACTAAATATAACTGAATTGCTCATGCAAAACCTCCTCAAAATATAAATTATTTTCAAGCGTTCAACAAAACCGCAGCGCTGCAAAATGCGTTTACTATTCGGAATATCCTTAAAATCGGCAGAGCCAGCCACAGCCCGGTCATGATTGCGGATTAGGAACCAAAAGCTATGCCATAAGTAATCGTTAGGATTCTTTTCTGTTTTTTCTAATTGTCCTTTTACGATTTTGAGAAAAAGCCCCTCCATTGGCTCTGCCGGATAAGAACAGTTTAAGTCTTTCTCCAGGTTTGGTATGTCCTCCGCCTTATCCGCCAAAGGCGGATATTCGTGTTTCTTATGTTCTGAATTTTAATGTGGGTTCTGTCTGGTGCCTTTATCTATTCTCATATTGTGCCCCAAGGTTAGATGGCTTGTTTGAATAAATAATTAGAGCTAATAAGACTCAGATAACGAAAGAAATATACATACAAAAATGTAATAAGTGGTCATAAATGTGGAACACCGCAAAGCGTATATTACGTTGCCCTGGCTGCCGCTGTTCTTTTTAAGAATAACAATCATTCCCTGATGGGTATATTCCTGTTCTTTATACTCTAAATTTTAATGAGGAATCTGTCAAGTTGTTTCATCTAATCTTATATTGTGCCTCAGGTTTTTATGAAATCAGGATGGGAGTCAGGCAGGATTTTGGTCAGAACATGACCTGTAAATATTTTACAGCATAAACTGGAAAACGCCGTTAAACACACTGTTCGTCAGCCTTCCCGCTGTGCCCGTTCCCGCTGTGCCCGCTCCTGCAGCAGCCGTTCTTTGGCTTCGGCTGTTGTTTCGCCTTCTTTTGTAAGATAGGTTTCTACAAAGGTATCTTCAATTTTGGTGTATCTGTCTACTACACTGTGCTCAATGTTGAAAAAGACTTCCGTAAGTGCTTCAGCGATTTTTTCATTTGTTTTTACAAGTTTTGATGTTGCCATAAATTATTATCCTTTCTTTTCATATTTCTCTGCCATACAAATCTGCAGTAATTAAGAGTACAAATGATTAAGAGCAATAGCGGGGGAATTATCCAGCCTGATTTCATTCTTTTATGCCTATAGCCAGTGGAATTAAGCAAAGCAGAATTACAATTCCGGCAAGGCCAATTACAATCCCGGCAGTCATTTTACCCCATATCATGCTAAAGCACATCCCAACTCCAAACGCCATTGCACCGGCAATTCCTATCACAATTGACAAGATCACCTTTCCTGAAAATCGGACAGGCTCTTTATGCTCCATTCTTCTCCATATAAGCACTGTAATCAAAGCCAGCGCCAGACCAGCACTTCCTAAGGCAAGCCCTGGTTTGAAAGCCCCCCACTCCGGGATAAGAGCCATACACATGCCGAGAGCGAAAAGCACCCCGCTTACGGTTCCTGATATTATTGCGGCAAAACTACTTTTTTTCATGTAAAGTACCTCCTTTATTTTTATTAAATCAACGCTTGTTGGTTTAATCTGGATATAGTATAATGCATTTATAAAACAAAAAACAATCACCAATAACGGGACAAGTGTTGAGATAAAGGGGATTTTATGAATACACCCAATAACAAACGGAAGAAAGAGTCCATTGAACGGATTGAAAAGGTTTTTATCAGTTTGCTTCAGACTAACGAGCTAAATGAAATCAGTGTATCGGATATTTGTAAGCTGGCCGGATTAAACCGCACGACTTTTTATGCAAATTATACGGATATTTACGGATTGGCTGACTCTATACGGGACAAGCTGGAACATAACTTATCTGACCTGTACCAAAATGAAATCACCCGGGGATTCAACAGTAACGATTATCTTAAATTGTTCCGCCACATAAAGGATAACCAGATATTCTATAAGACCTATTTCAAACTGGGGTATGACGACAGCTATAAGATTATTACTTACGATATTAACCTTGCACGGCAGCATTTTGAGAATCGTTTTATTGAATATCACATGGAATTTTTTAAAAGCGGAATCACAAAAATTATCAAATTATGGCTTCAAAACGGCTGCAAAGAAAGCCCGGAAGATATGTATGAAATCATAAAAAGCGAATATCAGGGGCGTGCGGATAGCGGGAAAGAATGTTCAGACACACTCTGACATCATCCGCCTGCATTGTTGGATGTGCATAAAATATCTGCAGGAAGATTGGCCGCATTAGATATTGATTTCCTTTTAAATGACTGTTATATTGTTAGAGTATCAATTGTTCTTTGAAAAAATCATATCTATATCGCTGTTTAAAACATAGCTGGGACCACGGGCATACGTTTAGTATCACGGATACTGAATCCGTATGGATGCATCGTGGACACCCGTGCCGCCGGCAGTATACCAGTCATATAGTCTATGAAGCAAAGATTGTTTATGAATTTACATCAGGAGGTAATCATGAAAGGAACCTTACTCGTAAAGAACGTTAAGCATCTTGTTACATGTGACGGGGATGACAGACTGCTTGACGGTGTGGATGTGTTCATCCGGGACGGAGTCATTGCCGGAATCGGACAGGAAGCAGGAACACAGGAAGCAGGAACACTGGAATCAGGAACAGCGGAGGATGTGATTGACGCATCTAATATGGTGATGTATCCCGGACTTATCAATACACACCATCATTTATATCAGACGTTCAGCCGCAATTTACCGCAGGTACAGAGCATGGAGTTATTTCCATGGCTGAAAACATTATATGAGATATGGAAGCACGTGGATGAGGACGTGGTCTGTTACAGTGCGCTTACAGGCATGGGAGAGCTGTTGAAAACAGGCTGCACCACCTGTCTGGACCACCACTATGTGTTTCCCGGGTCAGCCGGGGACGGGCTGCTGGACGCCCAGTTCGGGGCAGCGGATGCCCTGGGAATCCGTTTCCATGCCACCAGAGGGAGTATGGATTTGAGCGTGAAGGACGGCGGGCTGCCTCCGGACAGCGTGGTGCAGACCGTGGACCAGATTCTGAAGGATTCAGAACGGGCCGTGAAGAAATTTCACGACAAAAGCAGGTATTCCATGCACCAGGTGGCGTTGGCGCCCTGCTCCCCTTTCAGTGTGACTGGGACGCTTTTAAAGGAATCGGCACAGCTGGCCAGAGAGCTGGGAGTCAGGCTCCACACCCATCTGGCTGAGACAAAGGACGAGGAGCGGTTCACAACAGAGCGTTTCGGGATGCGGCCCCTGGAGTATATGGAGAGCCTGGGATGGATGGGGGAGGATGTGTGGTTTGCCCATGGAATCCATTTCACTGAGGATGAACTGAAACGGCTGGCTGAGACCGGAACCGGGGTAGCCCATTGCCCTATATCCAACATGAAGTTATCTTCCGGCGTTGCGCTGGTGCCTAAGATGATGGAGCTTGGAGTGCCCCTGGGGCTGGCTGTGGACGGTTCTGCCAGCAATGACGGCTCCAACCTTCTGGAGGAGATGCGGGTGGCCTATCTGCTTCACCGGCTCTGGTGGAGCCGGCAGGCGCCGTCTGCTTATGACATCCTGAAGATAGCGACCAGGGGGAGCGCCCGCGTGCTGGGAAGGGATGACCTGGGACAGATAGCAGTGGGAATGGCGGCAGACTTCTTCCTGGTGGACATGAACCGGATGGAACTGACCGGCGCCCAGTTTGACCCCAAATCCATGCTGTGTACCGTAGGGCTTAAGGGCAGTGTGGATTACACGGTGGTGAACGGGGAAATCGTTGTAAAGGAGGGAAGGCTGGTCTGCGTGGACGAGGAGCGGACCGTGGAAAAGGCCAACCTGGCGGTAAAAGAATATATGGGGCGTTCGTCATGTTCTGTACTGCTGTAGGCGGCAGGGAGGCAGGCGTTTAGTGAAGCCGTCTGAATGAAACAGAGAGACGGCAATGGAGACGAATTGACAGGCTGTACATAAGGAGCTGCGTTTATTAAACCGCGCGGCTCCTTTTTTGCGTACAGGTAAGAATCCTGCTTCCCCTGATCTTTTCACAGTATTTTCAAACTTATTAAAGGTTGGCTAAAGGTTTCAACGTTATGATAACTGGTAGAAAATACAGATGCCCCATTGGGCAAAAGGAGGAAATTATGGAGGAAGCAATGGTAATCAGAAGGGATGGAACAGGTAAGCGGTTTGGGGTTCTGGCCGTCCTTATGGCGGCCGTATTCCTGGTATTCATGGGTACGCATACGGTTTACGGAGCCGGCGGTCTGGACCTGAATACGGACTATCCGGGAATATCGGTAAAGCCGGGAGACAGCCTGAATATTCCTGTCACACTGGAGAACTACACAGGGGCCAGTCTGAATGCGGATTTGGAGATCACTGCCATGCCTGAGGGATGGGAGGGATATCTCCAGGGCGGCAGCTATCAGGTGAGCCGCGTCCATGTAAAGAACGGAGAAGAGGGAGCCCAGGTGACCCTTCATGTGACGGTTCCAAAGGAGCTGACAGAGGGGACTTACACGGTGGAGGTAAAGGCGTCTGCGGGAGAGGGTCTCACAGCCAGTCTGCCCGTCTCGTTTATGGTAAATGAGATGAATGCGGGAAAGGGAAGCTTTACCTCGGAATACCCCCAGCAGGAGGGAACCACGGGGACCAGTTTCTCTTTCAGCACCACACTGATTAACAATGGACTTAAGACGCAGTCCTACAGCTTATCATCCAATGCACCCTCCGGCTGGGGCGTAAGCTTTACCCCCACCGGTGAGACAGCCAAGGTGGCTGCCCTGGAGGTGGAGTCCGGCGCCAGCAAGGGTATGACAGTGTCGGTGACGCCGCCTGAGGGGGTTGCGGCAGGGGAATATGACATATCCTGCAGTGCTGTATCGGCGGAGGAGACCCTTGACACCAGCCTGAAGGTGGTTATTACAGGCAGCTACGGCCTTAAGGTTTCCACCCCGGACGGCCGCCTGAGCTTTGACGCCTATGCAGGGAGGTCTTCGGATGTGACGCTTAACATTACCAATACAGGCAACGTGGATCTGGAGAATGTGACGCTTAACTCATCCCTGCCCACCGGCTGGACCGTGACCTATAATACGGAGAACAACATGATCCCGTCCATTCCCGCAGGAAGCACCACAGAAGTTATTGCCCATGTAAAGCCTTCTTCGGAAGCAATCACAGGGGACTATGTGAACACGTTTACGGCATCCTGCGAGCAGACCCAGTCAAACGCTGATTTCAGGGTATCAGTTAAGACCACGACAATCTGGGGTGTGGTGGCAGTTGTCATCATCCTGTGTACGGCCGGAGGCCTGGGCTATGTGTTCCGCAAATACGGCAGAAGGTAGCTTGTATGGATAGTTGGCTGGAAAGGGGTCATTGTTATGGATTATGAGGAAGAAATGATGATACGGACCGAACACCTGTCCAAATCCTACGGGGAGAAGGAAGCGGTCTGTGATTTGACACTGGAAATCCGGCGGGGGGAAATATTCGGGCTGCTGGGACCAAACGGAGCCGGAAAAACCACCACCACCCTTATGCTGTTAGGGCTGACCGAGCCCACGGGCGGCAGTGCGTACATAGACGGAAAGGACTGCGCCAGGCAGGCCATCGACGTCAAGAGGATGGTGGGGTATCTGCCGGATAATGTGGGGTTTTACTCCGACATGACAGGACGGGAGAACCTGCGGTTTACAGGGCAGCTGAACGGACTGCCCAGTGATGTGACAGACCGCCGGATGGAGGAGCTTCTGGAAAAGGTGGGCATGACGGAGGCAGCCGACCAGAAGGCGGGAACCTATTCACGGGGAATGAGACAGCGTCTGGGAATTGCCGATGTCCTGATGAAGGACCCGAAGGTGGTCATCATGGATGAGCCCACCCTGGGAATCGACCCGGAAGGAATGCGGGAGCTGATGACCCTGATACGCAGCCTGGCAGAGGATGATAAAAGGACCATTCTCATATCATCCCACCAGCTTTATCAGATTCAGCAGATTTGCGACCGGGTGGGGCTGTTTGTGGACGGCAGGCTCATTGCCTGCGGAAGGATTGACGAGCTGGCAGGGCAGATGCGCCGTGAAGGGCATTATGCCCTGGAGGCAGCTGCTTTTCCCGATGACAGCGGATTCGAGGAACTGCTAAGGAGCCTTGGCAATGTGGAGCAGGTGGAGCGGACCGGCGATTTCTATGTAGTCCATTCCAGGTCAGACCTGTGCAGGGAGTTAAACCGCAGGGCCCTGGAAAAAGGCTATACCCTGCGCCACTTAAGACAGCGGGGAAATGACCTGGATGAAATTTACCGCAGATATTTTGAGCCTGCAAATAAAAAGTCAATAGTAAATTGATTATTTCAGGCAAAAAGTTTTAT
>OBWG01000101.1_pt1 | contig 99505 bp, 81 predicted proteins | sample 1495221 | NCBI WGS metagenome assembly OBWG01 (sample SAMEA2580053, study PRJEB22360) | human gut metagenome | reverse complement strand
AATCAACCAAACCAATACGTACAGGAGAGATAGTCACCGGTCAGGTCATCGAAGTGAGCAAAGATGAGATCATTCTGAGCATCGCGGGCAACAAGTCCGAAGGCATTATCACCCGTGATGAGTACAGCAACGATAATAATGTAGATCTGACTACAAAGGTACAGATTGGTGAAGAGATGGAAGCTAAGGTCATTAAATTAAATGACGGCGTAGGCATGGTTTCCTTATCTTACAAGCGTATGGCAGCCGACAGAGGCAACAAGCGTCTGGAGGAGGCATTTGAGAATCAGGAAGTTCTGACTTCCAAGGTAACTCAGGTATTAGACGGCGGATTAAGCGTTGAGGTTGAGGGCGCAAGAGTATTTATTCCTGCCAGCCTTGTATCTGACACATATGAGAAGGATCTGTCCAAGTACGCAGGACAGGATATCCAGTTTGTGATCACAGAGTTCAATCCTAAGAGAAGACGCATCATTGGCGACAGAAAGCAGTTATTAGCGGCTGAGAAGGCAAAGCTGAAGGAAGAATTATTTGCACGGATCCAGCCAGGCGACAAGGTAGAGGGTACTGTAAAGAACGTAACCGATTTTGGTGCATTCATCGATCTGGGCGGCGCTGACGGTCTCCTTCACATCTCCGAGATGAGCTGGGGCCGTGTGGAGAATCCTAAGAAGGTATTCAAGTCCGGCGATAAGGTAACGGTTCTGATCAAGGACATCCAGGGCGAGAAGATCGCGTTAAGCTTAAAGTTCCCTGAGGCTAATCCATGGGCACAGGCAGCTGAGAAGTATGCGGCAGGCAACGTGGTAAGCGGCCGCGTGGCACGTATGACCGACTTTGGCGCATTTGTTGAGTTAGAGCCAGGCGTAGACGCACTGCTGCACGTTTCCCAGATTTCCAGAGAGCATATCGAAAAGCCATCTGACGTATTAAAGATCGGTCAGGAGATCGAGGCCAAGGTCGTTGATTTCAACGAGGATGATCACAAGATCAGCTTAAGTGTAAAGGCTCTCTTGGCAGCTCCTCAGAACGAGGATGTTGCTGATGTAGACATCGATTCCTATTCCAAATAAGCCAATAAGGCATGACAAAGTTAAGGCCCTGCGTGACTGTACGCAGGGCCTTATTTCTATAAGACGGCGAAGCTGCCGGGCAAAGGGGCGATTAGGATGCGCTGGCCGTATCCATGGAAGGATTTAGGAAAACAGATGCTTCAAAAATACCGTTTTCGTGACGGAAATTTAAAAAGCCATGGTAGCGCTCCGTCAGATAGCGGACAGAGGACGTTCCGATGCCTACGTCTCCGCGCTTGGAGGAGATAAACTGGCCGTCCTGTTCCCGAATCTCGTGGGAATAGGAGTTGCGGATGCACAGGGTAATCATGGACTGGCCGGCGGGACTGATGTTGACGGAGATGGCCGGGACTCCGCTTTCCTGGCGCAGGCAGGATTCCAGGGCGTTGGAAAGGAGGTTTCCAAGGATGGTGCAGAAATCTACATCCGGCATGGAAAATGATTTAGGCAGACAGATGCTGGCCGTTACATGGACGGAGTGCTCTCTGGCGGTCTGAAGATAGTAGTTTAACAGGGCGTTTACCGCTGTATTGGCGCAGTAGGTATGAACCGGGCAGATATCCTTGTTTCCAAGATAACGTTCAATGTAATCAGCAGCGCTGCGATACTGACTCTGGGTCATGAGTCCCTGCAGGATTACCAGATGATGCCGGAAGTCGTGCCGGGCCTTTAGAAGCTGTTCCAGGCTGGCCTGTAAGTTGGCAGTCTGGGAGGTAAGAGCGTCAGAGATCAGCTTCATGGTTCGGTACTCCTCTTTCAGCGCAAAGCTCTGGGTCAGAAGAAACAGGATCTGCAGCGTAGTAATATGGACGATATAGACGCAGATCAGCCAGAAAATGGTGATGAAGAGGACACTGTAGTTGTGGGAGGGAGGATAGAGGTAGGGACTGTACTTTAATCCCAGATCAATGTAAAACATGATGAAAAAAAGCGCAGGGATCAGAAGCATTCGCCGCCACACGGGGAGAAATCGGGTATAGTGGACTGCTTTTTTCAGTCTTGGGCCGATAACGGCGGTGATGATGGCCACTGCAGAGGGGATCAGAACCAGTTCCCAGAAACAGGTAAATACCTGTTCCGAAAGTCCTGAAATTCTATGGGTAATCCCTATAGCCATCATTCGGGACAGCAGGGAGGCTGAGTCAGAAACATTTTTAAAAAGGAACAGGGTATAGGCTACGGCCTGAAACTTTACTTTTGTAAGAAAAAGGCACAAAAAGAAAGAGCTGCCCATCAGGGAAAGAGCCCACAGGAGGCTGTGGCGGGAAAGGCCGGTGTGGAGCCGGGCTGCAAAAAGAAAGAGCCCGCAGGCCATAATCAGGTATCCCAAAAGGATGCCTGCGGTCTTGCGGGCATGATAGCGCCATTCCGAATGAAAAATCCACAAAAAAGGAAGATTCACTGACAGCAGATCCAGAACCAGCAGAGAAATTAACTGGAGATTGAAACGGTTCATCTAAAGTCCTCCATTTATCTTCCGGAACTGATAATCCGCATATTGCTGATGGATCTGAAGTCTTAGACCTCGTGTAATAGGCAGATGCTCACCGGATGTAAGGACAAAGGACGTCTTTTCCAGACGGATCACTTTGTCAAGGTTAATGATACAGTTGCGATAACAGCTGATAAACTGCGGATAGCAGAGCAGCAGTTTTGAAAATTCTTCAAATCGCATATACGTCTTAATGATCCGGTCAGCCAGGTGGATCTGTATGTAGTGATTGAAATAATCTGTATATAAAATTGTGTCCACAAGTATCTTTACCATGACCCTGCTTTCCTTTACCTCTATGTAGTGGGAACAGCGGTGGGTTCTCATGGAAAGATAGTAGTCCATGGTCAGGGAAAAATCTTCCTGGGAAATGGGCTTGATGAGATAGTCGAGCGCCTTTAGAGAATAACTCTTTAAGGCATAGTCGGGACTGACGGTTGTGAAAATGATGGTACAGCCGGTGTCCTCTCTGCGGATATGCTCCGCCAGCCGGATGCCGGTCGCTGTGTCTGAATCCTGGTCAAGAAAGATATCAACAAAGATTAAATCGAAAACGCCGGATTTCCATGATCTGAGAAAATCCGACGCATGGGTGAACGCTGATACCTGCAGGGACAGAGAACAGACAGAACAGTAGTTGCTTAAAAGCTGAGCCAAATGACGGCTGTCCTGGAGGCAGTCGTCAACGATTGCAATATTCAAAGTAACCCCTTCTCCCGGCCGCTGGGACCGGTTGTATTCTGGAAATCAGGTAAAAAATTTTTTCATATTCTAATATGAAACGATATATTTCCTTCATATCCAATATAATATACATAACAGTAAAAAGCAAGGATAATCGGTATATATTGTAAAAATATGGGCAGACTTCTCTTGAAAGATTTCATAAATATGGAAAAACGAAGGGAGTTGTAAAAATATGGGAAAAAATAAAAGCAAAAAGCCCTTTGATCCTGCCAATATGAGCCCTCAGGAGCAGCTGAAATTTGAGATCGCCCAGGAACTGGGGCTGGATAAAAAGGTACTGGAACAGGGCTGGCGCAGCCTGACAGCCAAAGAAAGCGGAAGGATTGGGGGGATCATGACAAGAAAGAAACGGGAGCTTAAGGCAGAGGCGCTTAAGGAGAGAGATTCGGAAGGTTGAAAGATGGAAACGAGTGGGTTATACTGATAACATCAGGAAACACAGTCCGGGACAAAGGGAGGCGTGCCGGCCGCAGGAATGCCGGCTGCGGCACGCCGGGGTTTGACAGAGCGGAGCAGGTCTGATTTAGGATGTTCTGGGAATCTGTCATGTCAGAATACGATCAGCAGAGGGAGAAAACAGGTGAAATTTGCAGTGGTCTGTTTTACAGAAAGAGGCGCGTTGATCTGCAGGCGTCTGTATACATATTTTAACAGCAGAGGAGTGGAATGCGTAACCCGTGTTCCCACACGCTTTTTAAAAGAAGAATGGAAAAAAGATGGAATGAGCGGTCAAGCGGAAGAATTGTCTTGGTGGACCGGCAGACAGTTTGAGGAAAAGAATGCAGTTATTTTTGTGGGGGCTGTAGGGATTGCCGTGCGGGCGATTGCCCCCTGGGTAAAGGACAAGCTGAGCGATCCTCCGGTGGTGGCAGTCGATGAGGCCGGGCGGTTTTGCGTGCCGCTTTTGTCCGGCCATGTGGGAGGGGCCAATGAACTGGCTCTTGAGATTGCGGATGAGCTGGGGGCAGCGGCTGTGGTTACTACTGCTACAGATGTAAATGGTCTCTTTGCGGCAGATCTTTTTGCGGCGGGCAACGGTCTTGAGATCACAGACCGCAGGGAGGCAAAGGAGATTTCCGCCCGGATCTTAGAGGGAGAGCCGGTGGGATTTTTCAGCGATTTCCAGGTAGATCAGATACCCAGGGGATGTGAAGAGACCTGGCATCGGCACAATATATGGGTAACAGTCAGAACCGGCCTGACAGAAAAGGGGGGGCAGCGGGACTGGCCCTGCGGGATTTTAAGGGATAGCCGTCCGGGAGAGGGGTGTACAGAAACTTCAGAGTCTGCGGGCATACTCCGGCTGGTTCCCAAAGCGGTGGTCCTGGGAATCGGGTGCCGCCGGGGGGTGCCGCCTGAACTTTTGCGCATACAGGTTAAGACCGTTCTTTCAGAGGCGGGCATCGACTGGCGCGGGGTGAAGCGGATAGCGTCCATTGACCTTAAAAAGGATGAACCTGCCATCCTGACACTTGGCGCAGAAGAAGGAATAAATCTGCAGTTTTATACGGCAGAGGAACTTAAAAAAGTGAAGGGAACGTTTTTTGAATCCCCCTTTGTGGAAAATACGGTAGGAATTGGAAATGTGTGCGAACGGGCGGCCTGCGGGGAGGGAGGACGCCTGATTTTTGGGAAAACCGCAGGAAACGGTGTGACAGTAGCGGCAGCATTGGAGGAGATCCCGCCGCTTAAAAGCAGCTGTGGTTTTGGCCGTAAGGATTAGGAGAACCCGCGGAGGCAACAGGGATCAGGATTTTTCCGTTGTGCATTAAAATGTGATATGGTATACTTTTTTTCGAGTAATGAACAGAGGAATATCAGGTGTTTCCATGAAAGAGATGTTTGCATATAAAAACCAGAAGAAATTAAGGTGGGGCTATACCACAGGCACCTGTGCGGCAGCGGCTTCTCTGGCCGCTGCTCTCATGCTGCTGGGAAAAAAAAGAATCGTACAGGTAAGGCTTACCGTACCTAAGGGGATTGAACTGGAACTGGAAATCGAGGATATCCAGGCAGGAAACGGCTGGGTTTCCTGCGCTGTGCGCAAGGATGGGGGGGATGATCCTGACGCGACCCACGGACTTTTGGTGTATTCCACTGTGGGATACGCGAAGATGGAGAAGGAACGGATGGAGCCTGAATGTGGCTATGCATATGAAGGAGACGGTCTGTATCTGAAACTGACTGCTGCAGACGGCGTGGGAATGGTGACGAAACCGGGGTTAAGCTGTCCGGCAGGGAAACCGGCCATCAATCCCGTTCCCCGTTCCATGATTTTTGGAGAGGTGGAGAAAGCCTGCCAAAAATATGGTTTTCATGGAACTCTTGGGATTTGCATATCCGTCCCCCAGGGGAAAGAGACGGCGAAACGGACATTTAATCCCAGAATGGGGATCCTGGGCGGTATCTCCATTCTGGGAACCAGCGGAATGGTGGAGCCGATGAGCGAAAAAGCTCTTTTGGAAACCATACGGCTGGAGATGCATCAGAAGCATCTGGCAGGGAACCGGCGTCTGATTTTGACACCGGGAAACTACGGAGAGGCGTTTTTGCGCAGCCAGCTGAATATAGATCTGGAACAGGCGGTAAAATGCAGCAACTTTATCGGAGATACGCTGGATATGGCGGCACAGGAGGGAATGAAAGAGCTCCTTTTGGTGGGCCATGGCGGAAAACTGGTAAAGCTGGCTGCGGGAGTGATGAATACACATTCCTCAGCTGCGGACGGACGCATGGAGGTGCTGGCTGCCTGGGGGGCTGCCCTGGGAGCGTCCAGGGAGCAGGTCATAAAGATCCTGGAGGCTGTGACGGTGGATCAGGGACTGCTGATATTGGAACAGCAGACAGGCCTTCGGGAGGCTGTTATGGAGCAGGTGATGAAACGCGCCTGGGAGCATTTGAAGAAACGGGCGGGGGAGAAATTAAAGATAGAATGTATTATGTTTACCAATGAACGGGGGATTCTTGGAGAGACACCGGGCGCGCGCGCGTGTCTGGAACGATTTCAAAACAGCGCAGAAAACAGATGAGGCAGGATGGCAGACAGAAAGAAAGGATACAGTATGGTACATATCGTTGGAGCAGGCCCGGGGGCCGCAGATCTGATTACAGTGAGAGGAGCCAGACTTTTAAAGGAGGCGGATGTGATCATTTACGCAGGTTCTCTTGTAAACAGGGAATTGCTGGAACTGGCCAGGAAAGATGCGCAGATTTATGACAGCGCATATATGACCCTGGAGCAGGTCATGGAGGTAATAAAAAAGGGCTGGAAGGAAGGAAAGGAGATCCTGCGGCTTCATACGGGGGATCCCTGTGTTTATGGGGCGATCCGTGAGCAGATGGATGCCATGGATCATGAGGGAATACCCTATGAGATCTGTCCCGGAGTCAGCTCCTTCTGCGGTGCTGCGGCAGCCCTTCAGATGGAATATACGCTGCCGGGGATCTCCCAGAGCGTGGTGATCACCCGGATGGCGGGCCGGACGCCGGTACCGGAGCGGGAGAGCATCGCATCCTTTGCGGCGCACAGAGCCTCCATGGCCGTGTTTTTAAGCGCAGGAATGCTCAAGGAGCTGTCAGAGGAGCTTATAAGAGGCGGATATCCCGCGGATACACCGGCGGCGATTGTGTATAAAGCGACATGGCCGGAGGAAAAGGTGGTGCGCTGTCAGATCAATGACCTGGCGGAGGCGGCTGCCAGAGAGAAAATCACCAAGACGGCGCTGATTGTAGTAGGAGATGCAGTAGGACAGAAGGGATATGAGCGCTCTAAATTATATGATCCGGGCTTTGAGACGGAGTATCGGAGGGCAGAGAAGGAAGAAAACGCAGGACTGCCAGACACGTTCTCTTCCCCCCGGACTGCGGAGCAAAAGGGCGGCATACCGGGCTGTCTCTATGTTGTGGGAATCGGCCCCGGCTCAGTGGAAGGAATGACCATAGAGGCCAGACGGGTCTTAGGGCAGTGCCAGGTGATCGCCGGCTATACCGTATATGCGGATCTTGTGCGGAGCGCATTTCCGGATAAGGAATATGTCACCACTCCCATGACAAGGGAGGAGGAACGCTGCCGTATGGCGCTTGAACTTTGCGGCCGAGGAAAGGATACAGCGATGATCTGCAGCGGAGATGGCGGCGTATATGGAATGGCGGGGCTGCTTTTTGAACTGGCGCAGGAATACCCACAGGTGGAAATACGGGTGATTCCGGGAGTGACGGCGGCCTGCTCCGGGGCTGCTGTGCTGGGAGCCCCTCTGATGCACGACTTTGCCGTGATCAGCTTAAGCGACCGTCTGACGCCCATAGAAACCATCTGGGAGCGGGTAGAGAAAGCCGCCGCCGCTGATTTTGTACTCTGTATCTATAATCCCCGCAGCAAGGGACGGCCGGATTATCTGCGCCAGGCCTGCCAGAGGATTATGAAGTACCGCGGTCCGGAAACGGTCTGCGGCTTTGCAAAGCAGATCGGAAGGCCAGGGGAGGAGATGGAAGTCCTGACGCTGAGGGAACTGATGGAGGCTGAGGCAGATATGTTTACCACTGTGTATATTGGAAATTCCGATACAAAAAAGCTTAGGGGGCGTATGGTAACGCCCAGAGGATATCACCGGAAAAAAATGGAACGAAAAGGAGCCGCAGCAGAATGAGGCGGAAAAAGAGTCTGCTTCTGTTTGCAGGAACTACGGAAGGAAGGATTTTGGCTCGATGGCTGGAGCAGGAAGGAATTTCCGCTGTGATATGCACAGCCACGGAATACGGGGCAGAGCTGATCGATGGGGAAAGGTCAAATGAAGAAAACGGCGCTAAAAGCTGCATCAGGGTCCGCAGCGGCCGTCTGGATACAGAGGGGATCGGGGCTTTGATCCAGGAAGAGGGTGTCGGTCTGGTGATCGACGCCACCCATCCCTATGCAGATCAGGCAACGGCCAATATCCGTCAGGCCTGTAGAGATAACAGGGGCGTTCGGCTTTTGCGGTGCCTGAGGGAAGAAGGGGAGCCCTATGAACAAACGGGACATTGGGCCAAGGCAGCCGGACCGGAACAAGAATACGGCGTACACTGCGTTTCGTCCCTTTCAGAGGCGGCCGTCTGGCTGGCAGAGCGGGAAGGAAATATTTTCCTGACCACAGGGAGCAAGGAATTAGCGCCTTTTTCTCAGATTCCGGATTACAAAGAGCGGGTCTATGTCCGGGTGCTGCCGTTAGAGGACTCGGTGCGGCTGTGCAGAGACCAGGGATATGGCGGGAGGCACATTATCGCCATGCAGGGGCCTTTTTCAGCAGAAATGAATGAAGCAGTGCTGAAAGAATTTAACTGCCGGTTTCTGGTGACAAAGGACGGCGGACGAGCGGGAGGCTTTGAAGAAAAACTGGAGGCGGCCCGAAGGGCCGGCGCTCAGACAGTAGTGATCCGGCGGCCCGCAGACCAGGGAATGAGCCTGGAACAGGTGAAAAATGAAGTAAAGGAGTGGAACAGGCAATGACAGACAACCAGCAGTATACACAGAAACGCCCCATTGTTTATCTTATAGGCATTGGCATGGGCGGCGAGGACCAGCTGACAGGGCAGGCCATTGACCGGCTGGAGGCAGCAGAGGCAGTGATGGGAGCGGGCCGGATGTTAGACAGCGTGGAGGCATATATTCAGGGAAAACCTGTTTTGTCTGCCTATAAGCCCAGCGATATGATCCAGTGGCTGCGCTCCTTTGAATGGATGGAGGCGGCTCTGGTTCTGTCGGGAGATACGGGATTTTACAGCGGGGCAGAAACGGCCTCCCGCGCCTTTAGCCGGGAGGGATGGGAAGTAGAGTATATTCCCGGAATTTCCAGCCTGTCCTATTTCTGTGCCAGAATCGGGCGCAGCTGGCAGGACGTATATCCCATCAGCAGTCACGGAAGAGATTGTGATGTGGCAGCCTGGGTAAGGAGCCATAAAGCCTGTTTCATTCTTCTGGGGAAAGAGGGCAGTATGTCGGAACTCTGCCGCCGCCTGGTAAGCAGCGGCCTGGGATACGTGACTGTATGGGCTGGAGAAAATTTCTCATATGCAGAAGAGAGGATTCTTTGTGAGATGAAACCGGCAGAGCTTTTGATGGAGGAGGAGACCCATCCCTTCGGAAATCTGGCCTGTGCGATTGTGGAAAATCCTCATGCGGAAAAATCTCAAATATATCCGGCCATTTATCCAAGAGATACTGATTTTATTCGGGGAAAGGTTCCCATGACAAAGGAGAGTGTACGCCGCCTGTCCATGGAAAAGCTTCGCATCGGCGCAGACGCAGTCTGCTTTGACATTGGCGCAGGTACCGGTTCGCTGGCAGTGGAAATGGGACTTGCCATCCGCCGTCAGTGCGGAGGCGGCCGTGTCTGCGCCATCGAAAGAGATGAGGCGGCCCTGGAGTTAATTGACGCCAATTTCAGGAAGTTTTTCGGAGACTGGCAGGGGTTTTGCATAATAGCAGGGGAAGCGCCGGAGGCTCTGGAAGGACTTGAGATGCCTACCCATGCCTTTATCGGCGGCAGCGGCGGACGGATGAAGGAAATCGTGGGCTGGCTTTTAAAAGCCAATCCACGTGTGCGGATCGTGGCAAATGCCATTACACTGGAAACGGTGACGGAAATTCTGGAATGTATGAGAATGTACGGCTTTGAGGAGGGAGAACTTCTTCAGATCCAGGCATCGCCGGTGGAGCAGGTTGGCAGCTACCATATGCCAAAGGCGCAGAATCCGGTGTATATTGCGGTGATGCAGCATCCGGGAGAAGATGTGGAGGGACTGGAATGGCAGGATTTATGATTGCTGCCCCGGGGAGCGGAAGCGGAAAGACCATGATCACCTGCGGTCTGCTGGAACTGTTAAAGGGAAAGGGCTATAACCCCTTTGCCTATAAATGCGGGCCGGATTACATTGACGGCCTGTTTCACCGCCGGATCCTGGAAGTAGAAGGCTCCAATCTGGACAGCTATTTTGAGGAACCGGATCACCTTCGGGAAAAATACAGACGCTGCGCTGAAAAGCACCTTCCGGTGGTAGAGGGAGTGATGGGGTACTTTGACGGTCTTGGGGGAGATACCTTAAAGGCCAGCTCCTGGGAGATTGCCCATATCTTGGATATTCCGGTGGTTTTAGCGGTGGATGCCAGAGGAGCCAGTTTGTCCCTGGCTGCTGTGGTGAAGGGATTCATAGAATTTGAACAATGCAGGGGACGTCAGATCCGGGCGGTGATCTTTAACCGGATGTCCCCCATGCTCTATCCAAGGATCCGTGAGGCTGTGGAGCGTGAGACCGGGATCCGGGCCGCCGGATTTGTGCCGGAGCTGGATTTTCTGAAGGTGGGGAGCCGTCATCTGGGGCTGGTTCTTCCAGAGGAGGTACCAGGCCTTAAGGATCAGATGAGACGTCTGGGCGAGTGTCTGGAAAAGACGGTTGACTGGAAATTTCTGGCAGAACTGGGGAGGCAGGAAGGACGCCCGTGTGAAAAAACAGCCGAAAACGGTGTGATTGGGATGGAGGAAAAGGATGGCTTGGTCCCGTCCTTTCGTCTTAGCATCGCCATGGATGAGGCATTTTGCTTTTATTATCAGGATAATCTGAAACTGCTGGAGGCTCTGGGAGCAGAACTTGTGCCCTTTAGTCCTATCAGGGACAGAAGCCTTCCGGAAGAAACAGACGGTATTTTGTTTGGAGGCGGTTACCCAGAGCTCTATGCAAAAGAACTTTCCGCAAACAAAGCCATGGGAGCGGCGGTCAGAGAAGCTGCAAAAAAAGGGCTTCCCATTCTGGGAGAATGCGGCGGATATCTCTATCTTTTAGATGAGCTGGAGGATCCTGAAGGGCACTTCTGGCCCATGGCAGGCATTTTCAGGGGAAAGGGCTACAGGAAAGGGAAAAACGGCCGTTTTGGCTATATTCAGATCCACACGGAGAAAGAGGGGCTTTATTTAAGGCCTGAAGAGGCAATCCGAGGGCATGAATTTCACTACTGGGACTGCGCGGTTCCCGAAGATGAACTGGTAATGATGGCTCAAAAACCTGCAGGAAACCGGAGCTGGCCCTGTATTCGGACAGAGAAAAATACGCTGGCCGGTTTTCCTCATCTGTATTATCCTTCCTGTCCCTCTTTTGCAGCCCGGTTTGCACAAACCTGCATATCCTACAGACAGAAAAGAAACGAGGCAGAATCATGATACAGAATACAGAAAGAAAGGTCACCCTGGAGCGCGCCATAGAGAAAATCCTCCCTGTCAGCTGTGAAGCAGCCAGGGAGGCAAAGAGGCGCTGGGATCAGGTGGCAAAACCATTAAACAGTCTTGGGGTTTTGGAAGAGGATCTGGTGCGGATCGCGGCCGCTCAGGGAACATCCTCATTTTCTCTGGATCATAAATGGATTGCTGTGATGTGCGGCGACAACGGGATCGTGGAGGAAGGCGTCACACAGACAGGCCAGGAGGTAACGTCCATTGTGGCAAAAAATATGGCAAAGGGGATCTCCTGTGTCTGCCTGATGGCGGCAAGGACGGGAGCGGGTGTTCTTCCGGTGGATGTGGGAATCGCTTCGGATATGACCGGTACAGGGGTACTGGAACGGAAGATTTCATACGGCACAAAAAATTTCTTAAAAGACCGGGCCATGACCCTAAGGGAAACAAGACAGGCCATGGAGACAGGGATTGAAACTGCAGGTATTTTGCGAAAAAAGGGCTGCCGCCTGGCTGGCTGCGGAGAGATGGGCATTGGAAATACCACCACCTCCAGCGCTGTTCTCTCCGTGCTTTTGCAGGCTGAGCCGGAGGCTGTTACCGGACGGGGAGCCGGGCTTTCTGATGCGGCTTTAGCCTGCAAAATCCGTGTCATAAAGGATGGGATTGCATTTCACCGCCCGGATCCGGCAGACGGCCTGGATGTTCTTTCCAAGGTGGGAGGCTTTGATCTGGCGGCGCTGGCAGGCTTTTATATCGGCTGTGCCCTGTATCGGATTCCGGTGGTATTAGACGGGCTGATCACAGCAGCAGCGGCTTTGGCGGCAGTGCGGATCTGTCCGGCAGTATCCGGCTATCTGCTGGCCTCCCACGTATCTGCGGAACCGGCAGGAATCATGGCCCTTGAGGCCCTTGGACTAAAGGCTGCCATCCAGGCAGGGATGTGCCTGGGGGAAGGAACGGGAGCGGCGGCCCTTTTTCCGCTTCTTGATATGGCAGCCGCTGTATACTGGAATATGGATTCCTTTCAGGAGATTCATGTAGAGCAGTATCAGCATTTTACATAAAACAGAGGCCGCAGGAGGGAGCAGATATATGATCCTGATCACAGGGGGCAGCGGAAGCGGCAAGTCGGCATACGGGGAAAGCCGGCTCATGGCTGAGAAAACAGAACAGAAATTTTACGTGGCAACCATGGAAGTTTACGGAGAAGAGGGACGGCGCAAAGTGGAGCGTCACAGAAAAATGCGGGCCGGAAAGGGATTTGTGACCATAGAGCGTTCAAGGGAACTGGGAGGGCTGCGTATTCCTGAACACGGGAAAAATGCCGTTCTCCTGGAGTGCGTTTCCAATCTCGCCGCCAATGCCATGTTTTCTGGGAAAAACATGATGAAAGATAGCGGGAAACTGGCCGGAATGCTGTTTGAGGACATCCTCTCTCTGGATCGTCAGGCGGATTTTCTGGCAGTGATTACCAATGAAGTGGGGGCAGACGGAGAGGTTTACGCTTGGGAAACCATGGAGTATATTCGGCTTATGGGACGGCTGAATAGCCTTCTGGCTGAGAAAGCCTCCCAGGTAGTGGAAGTGGTTTATGGGATCCCGGTGGTGCTGAAAGGAGAAACAGAGGGATGAAACTGCTTAGTTCCTGTATTATAGCAATTTCCATGTATTCCAGGCTTCCCATGCCTCAGATCCAGTGGAGCAGGGAAGGGATGAAACATTCCATGTGCTTTTTTCCCCTGGTGGGCCTGATCCAGGGACTGCTTCTGGCCCTGTGGCTGTGGCTTGCAAGGGAGGTGCTGGGGCTTTCTGCGGCAATGACCGCTCTGTGGGGGACTGCTCTTCCGGTGCTTGTGACCGGAGGGATCCATCTGGACGGCTTTCTTGATACCATGGACGGGATCTGCTCCTTTGGAGACAGGGAAAAGAAACTGGCAATCTTAAAAGATCCTCATCTGGGAGCTTTTGCGGTGATTTACGGGATGGTATATATCCTCCTGTATGCAGGCGTCTTTTACGAATTTACGGTACGGACGGCAGGAAAATACGATCTGCTGCCTGTCCTATTTATGACTATGGAGCGGGGACTCAGCGGCCTGTCGGTGCTGCTCTTTCCTTCTGCGAAAAAGGATGGCTTGGCGGCTGCCTTTGCAGAGGCAGCAGAAAAACGGACCGATCGGCTGGGAATGACCGCCTGGCTGCTGGCAGTTCCTGCGGCGGCCGGGCTTTTGGGCGGCAGCTGGTGGCTTAAGGCAGCACTGGTCTTTTTGATCCTGCTTGCGGCGCTCTTTGGCTGGTTTTACCGGTGGAGCCTGAAGCATTTCGGAGGAATTACCGGAGATCTGGCCGGTTTTTATCTTCAGGCAGGAGAGCTGGTCTGTCTTAGCGCGTCTGTGGCGCTTCTGGCGTTAAGGAGGTAGGCCTTCGGCCGGTTAAAACACAGAGAAATTCAGAGAGGATAAACAAACATGATCCTGATCATTGGCGGAGAGGCCCAGGGAAAACAGGCCTTTGCAGAAGAAAAATGGGCTCAGAGCCTGAATATTTCAGAAAAAATTAAAGACAGGGGAGGCATTTCATGGGTTAAGGGAGGTCTTGCTTCCTGGGAGACATTTTTACAGGGAGCTTACGTCTGTGAGTTTCACCTTTTTATCCGCAGACTTCTGGCGGCGGATCCTTCCCTTCACGCCCCGGCCGGTATCCAGGGGGGAAGGAAACGTAAAAGTGGCTGCTGTCTGCCGGATCGCCATGGCCTTGTTTCTAAGCTTCTTGCAGCCTGTCCGGACCGTGTGCTCGTAACTAACGAGATCGGATACGGGATCGTTCCCCTGGATCCCTTTGAGAGGGAGTACCGGGAGGAGACAGGGCGGATCTGCTGCCTGCTTGCGGCAGAGGCAAAGGAGGTCTGGCGGGTAAGCTGCGGGCTGGGGCAGAGGATCAAATAACATTTGCGGCAGGAGGAGTGATTTTGACGATGACGCTGATGCAGCTATGGAAATTTCACAGTCTGGCCCTTTTGGCGGGCTGTGTTTGGGACTGGATCATGGGGGATCCCTGCTGGCTTCCCCATCCGGTGCGCTGGATGGGCCACATGATAAGCGGACTGGAAAACAGGCTGCGAAAACGTTTTAAAGGGAATCTGCTTCTCGGTGGGCGGATCCTTATAGTATGTATGTGCTTTTTCTGGACATTGGTTCCGGCCGTGCTGTTTGGAGGCATGGAGATATGTCTGACTTTGCCTGAAAGAAAGGGAAGCTGGGCCCTGGGTCTTCTTTTTTTGGCGGAAAGCTTCTTCTGCGGGCAGCTTATGGCGGCCAAAAGCCTTCGGGCTGAGAGCATGAAGGTAGCGTATGCGTTAAAGGAAGGGGATATAGAAAAGGCGAGAAGGGCCGTCTCCATGATCGTAGGAAGGGATACGGCGGTGCTGGATAAAGACGGGATCGCCAGGGCCGCGGTGGAGACGGTAGCGGAAAATACCTCAGACGGAGTTATCGCTCCCTTTCTTTTTATGGCGGTGTTTGGCCCTGCGGGCGGTTTCTTTTATAAGGCAGTCAATACCATGGATTCCATGGTGGGATATAAAAATGACAGGTACATTCAGTTTGGGCGCGGCGCGGCAAAGCTGGATGATAGAGTAAACTTCATTCCTGCCAGAATTTCCGGTATTCTGCTTTCGGCTGCTGCCTGGATTATACCGGGGATGGATGGAAAGAATGCCTGGAGGATCTTTAAAAGAGATCGTTTTAATCATGCAAGCCCCAACTCGGCCCATGGCGAGGCGGCCTGCGCAGGCGCTCTGCATCTGAGGCTGGCGGGAGACGCTTGGTATTTTGGAACCCTTCATAAAAAGCCGTATATCGGTGATGATGACTGGCCTATATGTCCTGATGACATTGCCAGGGTCAGCCGTCTGATGTTTGGGTCAGAGCAGCTCTTGATGGCAGTTTTGGCAGCGCTTATATTCATGTTTTAAATGGATCGGCGGCCCTGATGCTGCCTGTGAATAAAAAGGACCTGCAAAGAAGAAAAGATATGGCCGGACGGCCTGTATAAAAGGAGACAGATCAATGAAAATCCCCTATACACACGGCGGAGATATCTACAGCCATCCGGTCCGGATGGATTATTCCGCTAATATAAACCCTCTGGGACTGCCGGAGGGAGTAAAAAGAGAACTGGAGCAGTGCCTTCGGGAAAATGTCTGCGCTATCTACCCGGACAGCGGCTGCCGTGCGTTAAAAAAGGCCCTGGCAGCGTATCACCAGGCGCCGGAGGAATGGATCAGCTGCGGAAACGGGGCAGCCGATCTGATTTTTGCCCTCACAGCGGCTATCAGGCCTAAGCGCGGTCTTCTTCCGGCTCCGTCCTTCCTGGAATACAGCCAGGCTCTGTCTCAGTGGGGCTGCGAGATTGATTTTTTTCCTCTGGAAGAGGAGGACGGCTTTGACATTGATACGGTCCGGCTCTGCCAGACCCTTCATGAGGCTCAGAAGAAGGGACGTCCCTACGATATTCTTTTTCTGTGTAACCCCAATAATCCCACTGGGCGATCGGTGAGCCGTGAAGATATGGTGAAAATTGGGAAAAAATGTAAAGCCCTGGGTACATGGCTGGCGGCGGACGAGTGTTTCTGTGACTTTTTGGATCATCCGGCAGAACATTCCCTGATCCCTGATCTGAAGGAACTGGGCCATGTGATCGTGCTGAAGGCATTTACAAAGATTTATGCCATGGCGGGACTGCGCCTGGGCTACAGCCTTTGCCCGGATCCTGAATTAAACCGCAGGCTGGAGCAGGTCCGGCAGCCCTGGTCTGTTTCCGGGCTGGCCCAGCGGGCCGGAATTGCTGCTTTAAGGGAGAAGGACTATCTAAAGGAGACAGCGCGGCTGATCGGGCCGGAGCGGGAGCGGATGAAAGGCCGGCTGGAGAGCTTTGGCTTTCAGGTACTTTCCTCGCAGGCCAATTATATTTTCTTTCGAGACCGGAAAAACAAGGGGGAGAGCAGTCCGGTTCTTTATGACCGTCTGCTGAAAGAGGGGGTCCTGATCCGAAGCTGCGCCAATTATCCCGGTCTGGATCCCTCCTTTTATCGGATCTGTGTCAAGACCAGGGAGGAAAATGACCAGTTTCTGGAAACAATGAAGGAAATAATCACAGTCACAGGAGGAAAAAATGATGGCACGGCCGATTATGATACAAGGAACCATGTCTAATGCGGGAAAGAGCCTTCTTGCGGCAGGACTCTGCCGGATTTTTGCGCAGGACGGCTATCGGGTGGCACCTTTTAAATCCCAGAATATGGCTTTGAATTCCTACATCACGGCAGACGGTCTGGAAATGGGGCGGGCCCAGGCGGTTCAGGCGGAGGCGGCAGGAATCGAGCCTTCGGCGGACATGAACCCCATTCTTTTAAAGCCTACGACAGACGTAGGTTCTCAGGTGATTGTAAACGGCACTTCCATAGGAAATATGCGCGCCAGGGATTACTTTGCCTATAAGCGCCGGCTGATCCCGGAGATTCTGGCAGCCTATGAACGGCTGTCAAAAGAGTATGACATTATTGTGATCGAGGGAGCAGGAAGTCCGGCGGAGATCAATTTAAAAAAGGATGATATCGTAAATATGGGGCTGGCAGACATGGTGGATGCGCCGGTGCTGCTGGCGGGGGATATTGACCGGGGCGGCGTTTTTGCCCAGCTTTATGGGACAGTGGCTCTTCTGGAGCAAAGGGAGCGTGATCGGATCGGCGGCCTGATCGTTAATAAATTCAGGGGAGACCCCTCTATTTTGGAGCCGGGGATCCGCCAGCTGGAGCAGCTGTGCGGTCTGCCGGTGGTGGGAGTAGTTCCCTATATGGATGTGGATATAGAGGATGAGGACAGTCTCAGCGGAAAACTTTCATGCGGGGAAAAGGGGCTGGTGGATCTGGCTGTGATTCATTTTCCAAGGATCTCCAATTTTACGGATCTGGATGTGTTTTACGGTATTTCCGGAGTATCGGTGCGGTATGTCACAAAGGTATCTGAGCTTGGTACGCCGGATATGGTAATCCTGCCAGGGACGAAAAATACCATAAGCGATCTTCTGTGGATGCGTCAGAACGGTCTGGAGGGGGCCGTTCTTAAGCTGGCGGCCCGTCAGGTGCCGGTTTGGGGCATCTGCGGCGGCTATCAGATGATGGGCGAGGAAATTTCAGATAAGGAAGGGGTTGAATCGGGACAGTGCCGCAGGATCCGGGGAATGGGCCTTCTGCCTCTTGAGACTGACTTTGAGGAAGAGAAGATACGAACCCGGTCCGAGGGGGCTTTCGGAGAACTGGACGGTCTGCTGGCTGCTCTTTCCGGCAAATGTATTTCCGGTTATGAGATCCATATGGGCCGCACCAGGATCGCCTGTCAGGAGGGACCTGCCGGAACGGCCAGAAGGACCAGGGGAAGGAAAGAACCGGAAATCTGCCGGCCCATGTGCTATCTCCTGAAAGGGAATACAAAGCAGGCCCAGGCGGACGGCTGGAACCGTGGAAACTGTTATGGAGCCTACGTTCACGGTATTTTTGATGCTCCGGGAATCGCCCATACCATCGCAGAGGTGCTGGCAAATAAAAAGGGAATAACGCTGGATGCAGACAGCGGTGAGAACTACAGCGCTTACCGCGATCGACAGTATGACCGGCTGTCAGAAGGGCTTCGCCGGTCCCTGGACATGAAACGGATCTATGAAATTATGGGGCTTGAAGAGCTGGGACAGAATGGACCGGAGCGGGGGATAAAGGCGAAAGGAGAGACGAATTTGGAAAACAGGAACAGCACAGATGAAAACGTCACAGATAGAAAAACCATTCAGCCAGACACAGCGCACATCCAACTGGAGGAGGTGCTCCCCGCAGAGATTGAATGCAGGAGCTTTGAGATTATCAAAGAAGAGCTGGCTGCCATGGGAAAGGTGCTTGATCCGGCGCAGGATCTTGTGGTCCGCCGCGCCATCCACACCACAGCCGATTTTGATTATGCGGATCAGCTGGTATTTTCAGAGGGGGCCGTAGAGGCGGGAAAGGAGGCTTTGCGCCGCGGAGCCGTTATCATTACTGACACCAATATGGCCTGGTCTGGGATCAATAAGAAAAAACTGAGGGCTCTGGGAGGAGAAGCAGTCTGCTTCATGGCAGATGAGGACGTAGCGTCTCAGGCGGCTGCGGCCGGTTCTACCAGAGCGGTCGCCAGTATGGATAAGGCGGCAAGGCTCTGCAGTGATATGGCTCCCCGCCCCTGTATCTTTGCCATCGGAAATGCCCCTACGGCGCTGATCCGCCTTTACGAGCTGATTCGGGATGGGAAAATACGGCCCGCTCTCATTATCGGCGCCCCGGTGGGGTTTGTAAATGTAGTCCAGTCCAAAGAACTGATCCTGACGCTCCCTGATACTCCCTATATTGTGGCCAGAGGCCGGAAAGGCGGGAGCAATGTGGCGGCCGCTTTGTGCAATGCACTGTTGTATCAGACTAAACAGTAGAGGGGGAGGGAGTCTGTCTAATTGCCGTGTGTAACTGTATAAAACTGCAGCTGATAAAGTGGTCGACAAGTAAATTTCACTGTGATATAGTGAAAACACAAACGCTGTGGGCCCTTCACAAAGCAGGGGTATTTTTTTGACAGAAGGAGGCAGTGAATATGCACATTGAATTAAAGAAATGGGCTTTAGAGGACAGGGAACGTTTAACCGCACTGTGTAATTCAACGGACAGGACTTATTTATCCAACCGGATTCCCTTCCCTTATACAGAAACAGACGCTGATTGGTGGCTGGGGAAGGCTCAAGAGCATGAGGGGGCGGACGGGATTTTCCGTGCTGTTACAGTGGACGGGCAGATCGTTGGAAATATCTCAGTGGAGCAGAAGGGGGACGTTTACTGTAAGGATGCGGAGATTGGTTATCTGCTTGACACGGAGCATTGGTCTAAGGGGATCATGTCGGAGGCGGTAAGGCAGATCTGTGAAATTGCTTTTAAGAAACTGGATATCATACGCATCACAGGTCTGGTATATGAACCTAACAGGGGATCCCGCAGAGTCCTGGAAAAGAATGGATTTGCACTGGAAGGAATCATGAAACAAGCGGTCACAAAGGGAGAGAATACATATGATCTGTGTATTTACGGAAAGGTAAAATAAAACCCGGTCTGCAAAGAAGATGATTCTTTCGTATAAAAAAGCAGGAAGTCTGTCCTACAAGGCGGCTTTCCTGCTTTTTATGTTTCCTGCTTTCTTTTGGTTTATTTTTTTCCATTCCAGCAATAGGTGCAAAGTTTACAGGGCGAGATTCCTACGGATTCTACCAGATCATCCAGCCGGTGGAACCGCAGTGTGGTAAAATTCAGCCTCTTTCGGATCTCTTCAATCATGGCTTTATAGTTTTCGCTGTCAGGGTCCGCATAACTGTCCAGAACCTCCTGGGAAACATTATCCCCTTCCCGGTCGCGGATGATGCGGCGGGTGATCAGATCCAGCTCAGAGGAAGATCGGGAGAAATTCAGATAGGGACAGCCAAAGAGCAGCGGCGGGCAGGCGGGGCGGATATGGACCTCTTTCGCTCCGCTCTGATATAGAAATTCTGTAGTCTCACCCAGCTGCGTTCCCCGAACGATGGAATCATCGATGAGCAAAAGCTTATTTCCGCGGATCAGGGCGTCTACGGGTATCAGCTTCATCCTTGCGATGAGATTTCTCTGACTCTGGTTCTGGGGCATAAAAGACCGGGGCCAGGTGGGCGTATATTTGATAAACGGGCGGGCAAAGGGAACGCCGGATTCGTTTGCATAACCGATGGCATGAGCAATGCCGGAATCTGGAACGCCGGCCACGATATCCGGCTGTGCCTCGTCTCTTCTGGCAAGCAGCTTGCCGCATTCATAGCGCATCTTTTCCACATTGACGCCCTCGTAGGTAGAGGTAGGATAGCCATAGTAAACCCAGAGGAAGGAACAGATCTTCATCTCTTCTTTCGGCGCGCTTAAGGTTTCTACGCCGTCTGCGTGGATTTTTACGATTTCGCCCGGCCCCAGCTCTCTGAAGTCGGTGTAGCCCAGATTGATATAGGCAAAACTTTCAAAGGAGGCGCAGAAGGCGTCCTCCTTCTGTCCGATCACGATAGGGGTGCGTCCGTACCGGTCCCTGGAGGCGTAGAGGCCTTCCTCTGTCAGCAGCAGGATGCTCATGGAACCCTCGATCTGCTCCTGGGCGTAGCGCAGGCCCTCAGTGATGGTAGGCTTCTGGTTGATCAGAGCGGCTACCAGTTCGGTGGCATTGATGCGTCCGCCGCTCATTTCCATAAAATGGATATGCCCATTTTCAAAGGCAGAGCGGGTCAGCTGCGCCTCGTTGTTGATTTTTCCCACTGTGCTGATGGCATAACTGCCAAGGTGGGACTGGATCAGCAGAGGCTGGGGATCGTTATCGGAAATACAGCCGATACCCATGGTGCCGGTGAGTTCGTCCAGGTCGCCGTCAAACTTGGTGCGGAAGGGGGAATTTTCAATGTTGTGAATGGCTCTTGCAAAGCCGCGTCCCTTTTCATATACGGCCATGCCGCCCCGCCTGGTTCCAAGATGTGAATGATAGTCTACGCCGAAGAACAAATCCAGCGTACAGCTTTTTTTAGAAACTACTCCGAAAAAACCGCCCATAAGAGATCATTTTCCTTTCTGTAAATGGAGATAAAGAATAAAGATAAGCAGCAGCCGTTTTCGCAAAACGTAGCTCCGAAGAATCAAAGGAGCTCTGCTGTATGTATCATAGCATATATTAGAATAGAATCACAATAGGGATTATTTATTATATATACTTATAAAACATATAAGATATACAGGAAAAATGCTTTAAGAGGGGGAGGAACGTAAGGTTTGCACAAACCTTTGCCGCAATTGCAAAAAATGGAAAAACATAGTATAATAATCCAAAGTACAAAGGATAAAAAGACGAAATATTGATCAGACAGGAGAGAACCTATATGGCAGAAATGACAGAAACAGCAAATATGCAGGCGCAGATCACTCTGATTGTGGCAAAGGACGGCACCGGCCAGTTTTCCACCATCACGGAGGCATTGAACACGCTGGAAGAGGATGATATCCGTCCGGCCGTTATTTATATTAAAAGGGGTATTTACAAGGAGCGCCTGACTATCCGCCGCCCCTTTCTTACCTTTGAGGGGGAGGATCCCCAGGAGACGGTGATCACCTATAACCTGGGCGCACGGATGGAGATGGAGGACGGAACCAAAAGAGGCACATTCAGAACCTATTCTGTCTTTATTGATACCCATGATTTTACGGCCAGGAATCTGACCTTTGAAAACAGTGCAGGCCCCGGAGCTGTGGTGGGTCAAGCTCTGGCTCTCTATGTGGACGGAGATCGGATCCTTTTTGACAACTGCCGGATGCTCGCCAGTCAGGATACCATCTTTACAGGCCCTCTTCCGCCGAAAGAAATCGAAAAGAACGGCTTTATCGGTCCAAAGCAGTACGCCCCCAGGATCAATGGCCGGCACTATTATAAGGACTGTTTTATCCGGGGAGATATCGACTTTATCTTTGGAAGCGCCACGGCGTATTTTGAGAACTGTGAGCTGTATTCTCAGGATACCGGCCGGGAGATCAACGGCTATGTGACCGCAGCGTCCACACCTGAAGGCCAGGAATACGGCTACGTGTTTGAAGGCTGCCATTTTACGGGAAACTGTCCGCCAAGAAGCGTATATCTGGGCCGCCCATGGAGAAATTTCGCCAGGGTTGTGCTGCTGCACTGCCGCATGGAGGAGCACATCCGCAGAGAAGGCTGGCATGACTGGGGCAAGAGAGAGGCTCACGACACCCTGTATTTTGCAGAGGCAGGCAGCACAGGCCCCGGAGCTGTACCGGAGGAACGTCCGGAGTGGGTGACGCTCCTGAATGAGGATGAGCTTACGCCCTATTCCAGAGCGCGTGTTCTGGGAGGAAAAGACGGCTGGATGAGCGGCCGGTAAAGAAACCGCCCCTGAGTGATGCTGCCGGAAACGGGAGGTATTGTAAGGGAGCCGCAAAAGAGAAGGGGTTTACATATGGAATTGTACCGTATCATCCTGGTAGATGACGAAGAAGAAGTGAGAAAGAGCATTGTCCGCAAAATCGGCTGGGAGGAGGCTGGTTTTCAGGTGGCCGGGGATGCGGAAAACGGAGAGGATGCCTTGGAAAAAATCGAGGCCTTAGAGCCGGATGTGGTGCTGACGGATATCCGTATGCCCTATATGGACGGCCTGACTCTGGCGGAGCGGATCCGCCAGAAATACCCCTCTATGAAGATTGTGATCTTTTCCGGCTATGATGATTTTGAATACGCCAAACAGGCCATTAAGCTGAATGTGACCGAGTATATCTTAAAGCCGGTGAATGTAGAAGAACTGACGGCTATCCTGAAACGGATCAAGGTGAATCTGGATCAGGAGATCGAGCAGAAGAGAAACGTAAGCCTTCTGCGGGAAAATTATATCCGCAGCCTCCCCATCCTCCGGGAGAATTTCCTGAATGAACTGATAAGCCGCCATATGGAGCCTGAGACAGTGGAAGGCCGGATGCGGGAGTACGATCTGGATCTTTTGGGAGCCAGGAAATGGATCGCGGCTGCTATTGACATTGAGGAACCGGAAACAGGCCTGCAGGGAGAGCTTGCCATTCACCGGGAAAAGGATCTGATCCCTATTTCGATTATGCAGATTTTGGAGGAAAAGCTGGGACAGTATTGCCGCTTTGCCCTGTTTAATGCCTCCGGGGCGAGAGAAACTGGGCTTTCCGTGATTGCGGCCATTGATGAGGACAACAGTCAGACGGGGGTCATCAGTGTATTAGGAGATATCTGCAGGGAGACGCGCAGGATCCTGGCAGTGCCGGTCACCATCGGGATTGGAAATAATTCGGCCCAGCTGTGGCGGATCAGCGACTCCTACAAGGAGGCCGTCAACTCCCTGGGCTATAAGGCCATCGTGGGAAGCGGCAGCACCATTTACATCAATGATATGGAGCCGGTGAACCGGGGAAAGCTGGAGCTGGACGGGAAAGAAGAGGCGGAACTGATTGCCGCCGTCAAGTTTGGCCCCAGGGAGAAGATTGAAGAGGCCGCAGGCCGGATCATGGTTCGGATGAATGACGCCAAGGTTCATTTCCGGCAGCAGCAGGTCTATATGCTGGGAGTGGCAAATGCCATGATCCAGCTTCTCCAGATGTATGATCTGGATACGGAGGCGGTGTTTAACGGGGAACTGAAGGAAGACGGAGCCTTGGAAATGCTGCCCGGCCTTCAGAAAAAAGAGGATTTTTCTGTCTGGCTTTTAAATACGGCCCTCTATATCCACCAGGCCATGAACCGGGAGCGGGATAATACCATGAAACAGGTGATCAAAGAGGCCAGACAGTATATTTTAGAGCATTACCAGGAGCCGGAGCTCTCTGTGGAGAAGATCTGCAGCCATCTCCATATGAGCCCAGCTTATTTTTCCACCATGTTCAAGAAGGAAACCGGCAAAACCTATGTGGCTTATCTGACAGAGGTGCGTCTGGATAAGGCAGTGGAGCTTCTTAACAAGACCGATGACAAGACATATGTGATCGCCGCCAAGGTGGGCTATCAGGAGCAGAGCTATTTCAGTTATGTATTTAAGAAACGTTTCGGGGTATCGCCCACGAAATTCAGGGGAGCGAAGTAAATGAAGCTTTTTAACCAGCGCAGGCTGCCGTTCCAAAACGGCAGCATACGCTCCATTATTTTCCTGTATTTTACTGTTACCGCTGTGACAGCCTGTGTTTTTATCGGCATTTCCCTGTATACCAGGATGTCGGGACAGGTGTCGGAGACGGTAATGGAAGAAAATCAGATTCTTATCGATCAGGTGAACCGATCTGTGGAAAATTACTTGAAAACCGTAATGAAGCTTTCCGATTCCCTCTATTACGGCGTCATAAAGGACGCCGATCTGTCAGACCCATCGGTCAACGCAAATTTCAACCTTCTTTATGAAACGAATATGGACCAGACGGACAGTATTGCCCTCTTTTCCGAGGATGGGGAGCTTTTGGAGGCAGTGCCGGCCCTGCGGGTGAGAAATAATCTGGACGTGACCAAGGAGTCCTGGTTCTCCTGCACTCTTCAGAAAACAGAAAACCAGCATTTTTTCCTGCCTCAGGTGCAGCAGCTCTTTGAAAGCAGCGGCAGCCAGTACCGTTGGGTGATCCCCATGACAAGGGCGGTGGAGATCACCAGAGGGACGGATACGGGACAGGGGGTATTGCTGCTCCATTTAAATTATACAGGGTTAAAGCTTCTGTTGGACGGCGTTACCCTGGGAAACGGGGGGTATATATACCTGACCGACGGAAACGGAGAGATCATTTTCCATCCAAGGGCCCAGCTGATCGATTCCGGGATGGAGCAGGAAAACAACCGTCAGGTGGCCGGATACAGGGACGGTGTCTACCGGGAAGAGTTTCAGGGAAAAGACCGGGTCATAACGGTCAAGAGCGTAGGCTATACAGGCTGGAAGCTGATCGGTGTGGCTCCGGAGCAGGCTGTGTCCTTAAACCGTTTAAAGACCCAGCTTTTAGTGGTCTTTGCGGCGGCCCTTATCCTGTCCCTTATGACGATCACAAATTCCTATATATCATCCAGGATCACAGTTCCCATACGGAATCTGGAGCGGTCGGTCAATGAAATTGAAAGGGGAAACCTGAATACAGTGGTGGATGCGCAGGGCTCTTACGAGATCCGCCATCTGAGTCAGTCTGTCCAGAGCATGGCAAGGCAGATACAGGTGCTGATGGCGGATGTGGTCTCGGAGCATGAGAAAAAGCGCAGACAGGAGTTTGACACCCTGCAGTCCCAGATCAACCCCCATTTTCTGTACAATACCCTGGATATCATCGTATGGATGATTGAAAATGAAAAGCCGGATCAGGCAGTAAAGGTGGTTACTGCACTGGCGCGTTTCTTCCGCATCAGCTTAAGCAGAGGCAGGAGCATCATCACGGTAAGGGATGAACTGGAGCACGTCCGCAACTACCTGATGATCCAGAATATGCGTTTTAAAAACCGTTTCACCTACACTATTGAGGCAGAGGAAGAGATTCTTGATCTGACAAGCTTAAAGCTTATGCTCCAGCCTCTGGTGGAAAATGCTATTTATCACGGCATGGAGTTTATGGATGGGGACGGAGAGATCATAGTCCGTGCATGGAGGGAAGATAAGGAGCTGTATTTCCAGGTGGAGGATAACGGGCTTGGGATGACGCAGGAGCAGATAAAGAGGCTGTTTTACGACCAGCCTCATACCGGCTCATCCAGAGGCTCCGGGATAGGGGTGAAAAATGTAAATGAGCGGATTCGGCTGTATTTTGGCGGAGAATACGGACTTTCCATTGAATCGGAGCCGGATGAGGGAACGGTTGTGACCATTCGTCTGCCGGCAGTGGAATACTCCCGGATCCGGGAAAGGGAGGAATATGACAAAGCGTGAAAAAATAATCTGGTGCATCTTTGGTGCTGTTTTGGGCCTTTTGTTCCTCCTTTCCTCTACTGACCTGATCATTAAGGAAAAAAAGGCAGAGATCTACTCTGTGTCTGTTGTGTTTGATTCCACCTCAGACACCTGCTATACCAATTTCAAAAAAGGGGTGGAAAAGGCGGTCGGAGATTTTAATGCCGATGTCCGCTATGTGACGCTTTATCAGGAGGGAGAGGCAAAGCAGCAGAAAGAACTGGTGGCAAGAGAGATCGACAGCGGAGCTCAAGCCGTGGTGCTGGCTCCCGCAGAGAAAAATTCAACACAAGAGGAACTGGGATCTTACGCCTATTCCTGCCCTTTGATCCTTCTGGGGGATCAGCCATCTGAGGAACTTCCTGTTACCTCAGTGATGCGGGATTATGCCAGAGAGGGAGAACTTTTGGCTCAGGCAGTGGCGGCCCAGGCGGACAGTATCTCTCCCGTCTATGTATTTACGAAGGGGCTGTCTTTGGGGAACAATCAGGAGATTTATGAGGGGTTTACGGGAAAATTAAGGGAAAATGGTTTTGAGGCCATCCTGTGCAGTCAAAGGGAGGGAGCGGATTTCAAGGCGGCTCTGGACGCTGTGCTCTATCCGGGAAGCGGGAAGGCCACGGTGGCAGCCCTGGATCCTGAAAGTCTGACAGAGCTGGCCCAGATCTTAAACAGTGACAACCATTATACGGGTCATTTGGCCGGCGTATTCGGCGTGGGGAGCACCGCTTATCTTTTGAATCAGATGGACAGAGGGCTGATCCGGGGGCTGGTGGTTCACAACTGCTATAATGAAGGGTATCTTGCTGTGGAACGGGCGGTAAAGGGGATTCGCCAGGGGATGAAAAAAGAGAGGATCCTCCTTGAGTCCTTTTATATTGAGCACCCTGATATCCGCAGCCGGAAGTTTGAGAAAATGCTATATCCGATGGATTAAACAGGAGGAGACGGAATGAAAGGATACAGATATGGAATGGGAGCCGTTCTTGCCATCCTTGCCGTTTTTGCGCTTTATAGCTGCTTTTTAAAACAGGGGAAGGAAAGGGATGAGGCCAGTCAGGTGCGCATCGGTATTACCCTTTACAGAGAGGATGATACCTTTCTTAATTCTATCTGCCGTGTGCTGGAGGAGAAGGCAAAGGAATATGAAAAAAACACAGGCATACGGATCATCCTGGATGTAGTAGACGCCAGGGAAGATCAGAATACACAGAACAGCCAGGTAGACCGTTTTCTGACCCTGGGCTGTGACGTGATCTGCGTTAATATGGTGGATCGGTCTGCGGCGTCTGTGATCATTGACAAGGCCATGGATCAGGATGTGCCGGTAATCTTCTTTAACAGGGAGCCGGTGGAGGAGGATATAAGCCGGTGGGAGAAACTCTTTTATATAGGGGCGGATCCAAAGGCGGAAGGGATCTGCCAGGGAAATATGATGGCAGACGCCTATGAGAAGGAGCCGTTTGTCCTGGATCTTGACGGTGACGGGAAGGTAAGCTATGTGATCCTGGAGGGGGAGAGGGGACACCAGGATTCCCAGATGCGGACCGAATGGGCGGTGCAGACGCTGAAGGATCGGGGGGTAGATGTGGAAAAACTGACCGGAGGCATAGCCAACTGGCAGAGAAGTCAGGCAGATGCCCTTATGGGGCAGTGGCTGGATCAGTTTCCCGAACAGATCGAGCTTGTTATTGGCAATAATGACGACATGGCACTGGGAGCCATAGACGCCATCCGCCGCCTGGGGCTGATACGCCCGATCTGTGTGGTGGGAATCGACGGCGTTCCCGCAGGCCTGGAGGCTGTACAGTCCTCGGATATGCTTGGTACTGTCAGTATTGACCGGGAGGCTTATGGGGATACCATGATCCGTATGGCCCTGTCCCTGGCGCAGACGGGGAAAGCGCCGGAGGATATTTCCCTGGAAAAAGATGTGTATTTCAGATGCCCTTCTTATCCGGTGGTAAGACCGGAGGGAGAAATCAGGACAAAAGCTGAATAAGAGTAGAAAAACAATAAAAAAATCATAATAAAATGTCAAAAAATAGAGAAATCAAAGAAAATCGATAATAGGGAAAATAAAAATGCATTGAAAAATGCATAAAAAATAACTAAAATTACACTTGTCAGAAGGACATAGTATCCAAGACAAATAAAAAAATGGGAGGAGTTACAACTATGAGAAAATTTAGAAGAACCGCAGCCGCTGCACTGGCAGCTATGATGGCATTCTCTGCAACCGGATGCGGAAGCAGCGCTACTGAGACTAAGGCAACAGAAGCAGCGAAAGATGATACAGCCGCAGCCGGATCTGAAGCAGATAAGGTAAGCGAAGCAGTTACCGAGGCAGCAAAGAAGGAAGGCAAGAAGTTAGAGGATATGACGGTCGGCGTATTCTACTATACATACAGCGATACCTATATCTCCAGCGTACGTACCGCTTTAGACGAATCCTTAAAGACAGCCGGAATTGATTTTCAGGATTACGACGCAAACAGCAACCAGACCACGCAGAACGAGCAGATCGATACAGCTATCAGTACAGGCGCTAACCTCCTGATTGTAAATATCGTTACCTCTGGTTCCGTAGACGCTTCTCAGGCAATCGTAGACAAGGCTCAGGCAGCAGGTATCCCGGTTATCTTCTTTAACCGTGCCGTTGAGTCTGACGAGGAAGAGGGCAAGGTACTTGGCAGCTATGACAAGTGCGCATTCGTAGGAACAGACGCGCCTGAGGCAGGCCATATGCAGGGCGAGATGATCGGCAAGTATCTGGTAGAGAACTATGACGCCGTAGACTTAAACGGCGACGGAAAGATCAGCTATGCGATGTTCATGGGTCAGTTAGGAAACGTAGAGGCGATCTACCGTACGCAGTACAGCGTGGAGGATGCCAACAAGATTCTGACCGAGGCCGGAAAGCCTGAACTGGAATATTTTGATTCTTCCAACAAGGACTGCTATCAGGTTGACCAGGACGGCAACTGGAGCGCAACGGCTGCCAATAACTACATGACTACCAACCTGTCTCAGTATAACAAAGAGAACAACAATATGATCGAGCTTGTAATCTGCAACAATGACGGTATGGCAGAGGGTGCGATCTCCGCATTAAACGATAAGGGCTATAATCTGGGTGACGGCACAAGCACTGCGATTCCTGTATTCGGCGTAGATGCAACCGATGCAGCAAAGCAGCTGATTGCTGACGGCAAGATGACCGGTACCATCAAGCAGGATGCTGACGGTATGGCACAGGCAATTTCCTTCCTGACACAGAACGTGGCAGAGGGCAAAGCGGTAATGGATGGAACGGACAGCTTCAACATCTCCGATAAGGTAAGCAACAAGATTTATATCCCATACGCTGCTTATACAGGCGAATGATGAGAGTCTGATTTTAAAAGCGGCCTCTGCCTTAAGGCAGGGCCGCTTTTTGAAAGAGCATACGAATTTAAGAAAGCGGGGAGGGGAGCTGCATGGATAAAGAAGTGCTGCTGCAAATGACAGATATATGCAAGGAGTTTCCGGGCGTAAAGGCGTTAGACGGAGTTTCCCTGACAGTAAAAAGGGGAACGGTTCATGCTCTTATGGGTGAGAACGGTGCCGGAAAGTCTACATTGATGAAGTGTCTGTTCGGCATCTATAATAAGGACAGCGGGCATATTTACCTGGAAGGCAACGAGATCAGTTTTAAAAATTCAAAAGAGGCTCTGGAGCATGGCGTTGCCATGGTGCATCAGGAGCTGAATCAGGCGTTAAAGCGCAGTGTTATGGACAATCTGTGGCTGGGACGCTATCCCCGTAAGGGAGTTATGATTGACGAACACAAAATGTATGAGGATACAAAGAAACTTTTCAATGACCTTGGCATCGATGTAGATCCCAGAAGGATCATGAGCACCATGCCGGTTTCCCAGCGCCAGATGCTGGAGATTGCAAAGGCTGTATCCTATGATGCAAAGGTGATCGTATTTGACGAACCCACCTCATCCTTGACGGAGCAGGAGGTAGAGCACCTCTTTGAGATTATCAATATGCTCCGGGATAAGGGCTGCGGCATCATCTACATTTCCCATAAGATGGCAGAAATCCTGCGCATTTCCGATGAGGTTACGGTCATGCGCGACGGCACCTGGATTGCCACGGAGCCGGCAAAAGAGCTGACTACAGAAAAGATTATCAAGCTCATGGTAGGACGGGAGCTGAACAACCAGTTCCCGCCAAAGACCAACAAGGCAGGAGAGATAGCTCTTGAGGTAGAGCATCTAAGCGGCCAGTATTCTCTGCTGCATGATGTTTCATTCAATGTCCGCAAGGGAGAGATCATCGGACTGGCCGGACTGGACGGAAGCGGACGGACAGAGGTGCTTGAAAATATTTTCGGCATCGCGACCAGAAAATCAGGTACCATCCGCCTGGACGGCAGGCCGGTATTAAACCGCAATGCACGGGAATCCATCAAAAACGGCTTTGCGCTTCTGACCGAGGAACGGCGTGCCACCGGCATCTTCGGGATCCTGGATATCCGTGAGAATACGGTTATCTCCAACCTTAAAAATTACCGGGGAAAGGCGCTTCCGGTAATGCTGGATGATAAGAAGATGAAAAAGGATACCCAGTGGTCCATTGATGCCATGCACACCAAAACGCCTACCCAGGGAACGAAGATCCGCAGCCTTTCCGGCGGCAACCAGCAGAAGGTCATCTTAGGAAGATGGCTTCTTACAAAGCCGGAGGTGCTGCTTCTTGATGAACCTACCCGCGGAATCGACGTAGGGGCGAAATATGAGATCTATCAACTGATCATTGACCTGGCAAACGAGGGCAAGGTAGTCATCATGGTATCCTCTGAGATGCCGGAGCTTTTAGGCGTTTGCGACCGTATCCTGGTAATGTCCGGAGGACAGCTGGCGGGAGAGGTGGACGCCAGAAACACATCTCAGGAAGAGATCATGACACTTGCAGCTAAATATGTATAAAAGGGGGATATGGACCAATGAGCCGACTCAATATTTTTGCAGCCATCCAGGGAAAGATCGATTACTACAAGAATCTGGATGCAAAAGATAAGAAAACCTACTGGAAAGAAACTCTGATCAACAATGCATTATATATCCTGCTGATCATTGCCATCATTTACACCTATTCACAGAACCACAAGTTCCTTTCCGGAAACTCCATTGTAAATATTATCAGCCTTTCAGCGGCTAATATTCCGATTGCCTGCGGTATTGCAGGCTGTATCGTACTGACAGGCACCGACCTGTCTGCCGGACGTGTCGTAGGCCTGACTGCCTGTATCTCCGCATCCCTGCTGCAGTCTTTAAGCTATGCAACAAGAATGTTCCCCGGACTTCCTGTTATGCCTATCTGGGTAGTTATCCCGCTGGTTATGGTAGTAGGCGGCGTGGTCGGCTGGGTCAACGGTTTTTTCGTAGCCAAGTTTAAGCTTCATCCGTTTATTGTTACCCTGGCCACACAGCTGATCGTATACGGCGCCCTGCTGATGTATGTTATGATCAACGGCAACAACGGACAGCCTCTTTCCGGCCTGGATGATTCTTTTAAGAAATTTGTAACCGGCAGCGTACTGTCTATCGGAGGAATTCCGATCCCCAACTATGTATGGTATGCCATCATTATCATCATCGTAATGTGGTTTATCTGGAATAAGACCGCATTCGGCAAGAATATGTTTGCCGTAGGTTCCAACCCGGAAGCGGCCAACGTATCCGGCGTAAACGTAAATAAGACCATCATCATGGTACATACGCTGGCTGGTATGATGTACGGCCTGACCGGTTTCATCGAGTCTGCACGTATCGGCTCCAATACGGCCAATACCGGTTTAAACTACGAGTGCGATGCCATCGCAGCCTGCGTAATCGGCGGCGTGTCTTTCGTTGGCGGTACCGGTAAGATCAGCGGTGTGGTAATGGGCGTGTTCCTTCTGCGCATCATCTTCGTGGCACTGAACTTCCTGTCCATTAACCAGAATCTGCAGTACATCATCAAGGGTCTTATTATCCTGGTGGCCTGCTCCATCGATATGAGAAAATATCTGGTCAGAAAGTAATAGGGAATGTCCCCTGCGGCCGTTTAAGGCTGTGGGAGCTGAAAAAGGGGTGCTGTGAGGGCGGAAAAGCCGCCTTTGCGGCACCTTTGGTGTATAAAAGACAGCAATTTTTAAAATACAGGAGGATCCGTATATGGACGAACAGAAGAAAGTGCCGGAAACGGAGACAGGAGGAGAAGGCCTGTCTCCGGATCCGGCAAGGAAAAAGCTTTTTGGCCGGGGGATTTATGGCAGCAAGGACGTACCCATTCGGATCCTGGACGGCCTGATCGCTGGAATGATTATTCTGGCTGTGGCGCTGACGGTTATTTTCAGCATAAACGGCGGGTATCGCGTGACCTTTGACACACAGGGCGGAGGGGAGATTGCCTTTCAGAAGCTTCGGTATGGGAAACTGGTAGAACGCCCGCAAGATCCTGTAAAGCCGGGATATGAATTTGTCTCCTGGAAACGGGAAGAAGCAGAGGGGGACTGGGCCTTTGACCATGATCAGGTAAAGGGGGACATGACCCTGGTGGCCCAGTGGAAACCGGCCTCTGTTCTTGTGAAGTTTGATCTGGGCGGGGGAACGGTAGACGGCAGGGATCAGGCAGAGCCCGTATATGTGACCTACGGGGAGACCTATGGGGGTTTGCCGGAGCCAAAAAAGGAAGGATACCGTTTTAAGGGCTGGATCTACAGCGGCCAGATGATCAGCTGTGAGAGCAGGGTCACTATGACCGGGGAACACGTTCTTACTGCAGTTTATGAGTAGGGTCGGAGAGGCGGCTGTTCTGATACTGGCCGGAAAATGTTACATCCTCGCCAAACCAGGACGGAGGGGAAAAGGTCTGGGCTGCCTCCAGAGTGGGAAATTCAACTTCCGCCAGAATCAGTCCCTTATAGACGCCTTCAAAAATATCAAGTTCAATAGTCAGATCCTCATTCCCTTCTGCGGGAAGAAGCCAGCGGGTCTTTGTCAGTATAATGCCGTCAGCTTTTTTTAAAAGATGATCATAGGATTCCTTTGTCAGGGGAAGGTTGTATTCTTCCCTGGCAAGGAGTCCTTTTCCTTTATAGGTGAGGTAATAGGACTCGTCCTCCCTGCGGATCCGGATCACTGGATCGGTGCACAGATATGCCTGTTCTATGGCATGGCAGGGAAAGCTTGTGTAATGTTTCGGCAGATCGGCTAACCGGCCGATTCGGTATTTGCGTTCGATTTCCATCGTGAACCCTCCTGATTTTTACGAATTGTATTGGTGCTTTTTACTGATATTTTAAATGATTTGTCAAACAGTATCATATCATTTATCTCTTTTCAGGAAAAGGGATAAATGATAAAATAATGTCAAAAAGACGTGCCCCTGGCGGCAACATAAATTTAAGGGAGAAATGATTATGTCAAAGGTTTTTGCATTTCTGGCAGATGGGCTGGAGGAAGTGGAGTGTCTTGCGGTGGTGGATGTTTTAAGACGGGCCGGAGTGGAGACTACCCTGATATCTGTTACCGGAAAACGGGAGATTACCGGCTCTCACGGGATCTGCTTTCTTGCAGACGCTCTTTTTGAAGAGGTGAATACGGATGATGCCGATGTGCTTTTCCTGCCGGGCGGTATGCCCGGAACAAATCATTTAAAGGCCCACGAGGGGCTGGCTGATGCTATCCGCTGCGCCAATAAACAGGGCAGAAGGCTGGCTGCCATCTGCGCCGCCCCCAGTATTCTGGGAGAGATGGATCTGTTAAAGGGCAGGACTGCCACCTGCTATCCCGGTTTTGAGGATATGCTTCACGGGGTTTCCTATACGGTCCAGGGAGTTGTGACCGACGGAAATATTACTACGGCCAGAGGCCTTGGCTATGCGCTTGATCTGGGCATCGAACTGATCCGCCTGCTGCTGGGTTCTCAGCAGGCAGGAAATGTGAAGGCGTCCATTCAGTATGATCGGGTGAAATAGAGGAACTTTTTTAAAAAATGCTGGCCTTTTTCCCGTCTCCATGGTATAATGCTACATTGAAGTGTAGCGCCCTCATGGATATGGGCGAATCACATATATTTTAAGGAGGAACCCGTAATAATGAGTGTACAGGTAGAAAAGTTAGAGAAAAATATGGCGAAGCTGACCGTTGAAGTCAGCACCGAGGATTTTAAGGCTGCGATCAAGAAGGCTTACAACAAGACAAAGAACCGTTTCGCTATCCCTGGTTTCCGTAAGGGCAAGGCTTCCCAGGCAGTGATCGAGAAGATGTACGGCGAGGCTGTTTTCTATGAGGACGCTGCAGATGAGGCGATCAACGCTTCTTACGCTGAGGCGATGAAGGAGAGCGGACTGGATATCGTTTCCAGACCTGAGGTTACCATCGAGCAGATCGGCAAAGATCAGGCATTCATCTACAGCGCCCTGGTTGCTGTTAAGCCGGAGGTTACTTTAGGTGAGTACAAGGGCGTGGAAGTAGAGAAGGCAGATGCTTCTGTGACTGCCGAGGATGTTGAGGCAGAGCTTAAGAGAGTTCAGGAGCAGAACGCAAGGCTTCTGACTATTGAGGATCGTCCGGTAGCTGATGGTGATCAGACCGTGATCGATTTCGAAGGCTTTGTAGACGGCAAGGGCTTTGAGGGCGGAAAAGCTGAGGATTATCCTCTGACCATCGGCTCCCATTCCTTCATCGATACCTTTGAGGAGCAGCTGATTGGAAAGAACATCGGCGAGGAGTGCGAGGTCAACGTTACCTTCCCGACAGAGTACCACGCAGCTGAGCTGGCTGGAAAGCCTGCCATGTTTAAGGTGACGGTAAAGGAGATCAAGGCAAAGGAACTTCCTGCCCTGGATGATGAATTTGCATCTGAGGTTTCTGATTTCGATACGCTGGACGAGTACAAGAAGGATATCGAGAAGAAGCTGCAGGAGAGAAAAGAGAAGGCAGCTGCTTCTCAGAATGAGGATCGTGTAGTTGCTAAGGTAGTAGAGAATGCGACCATGGAGATTCCGGACAGAATGGTAGACGCTCAGGTGGATAATATGCTTCAGGATACAGCCCGCCGTATGCAGAGCCAGGGTCTGTCCATGGATCTGTACATGAAGTACACCGGCATGAATGTTGATCAGATGAAGGATCAGCTTCGTCCTGATGCTGTAAAGCGCATTCAGACAAGACTGGTTCTTGAGGCGGTTGCAAAGGCTGAGAACATTGAGGTTTCTGAGGAGAAGATCGACGAGGAGATCGCAAAGATGGCGGAGTCTTACAAGATGGAAGCTGACAAACTTAAGAGCTATATGACAGACAGCGATAAGGATCAGATGAAGCAGGATCTTGCAGTTCAGGCGGCGGTTGATCTGCTGGTATCTGAGGCTAAGCTGGTTTAATCTACGCAGGATGGCAGGGGGGTTCCTCTTTTCGTGTGTCTGAAGGGCGCACAAAAGGGAGGAACTCCCTGGTTTCATTTAGAAAATAAGGAATTTTAATACAGAATTACAGGAGGATGGTTGCATGAGTTTAGTACCCTATGTCATTGAACAGACCAGCCGGGGAGAGCGTTCCTATGATATCTACTCCAGGCTTTTGAAGGAAAGGATCATATTCCTGGGCGAGGAGGTAAATGATACCTCCGCAAGCATTATCGTGGCGCAGCTTCTGTTTCTGGAGGCGGAGGATCCTTCCAAGGATATCCACCTTTACATCAACAGTCCGGGCGGTTCCGTGTCCGCAGGACTTGCCATTTATGATACCATGAAATACATTAAGTGCGACGTGTCCACCATTTGTATCGGCATGGCGGCCAGCATGGGCGCGTTCCTTCTTTCAGGCGGTGCAAAGGGCAAACGTTTTGCTCTGCCTAACTCCGAGATCATGATCCACCAGCCCTCCGGCGGAGCCAGGGGACAGGCGACGGAGATCAAGATCGTGGCTGAGAATATTTTAAAGACGAAGAAGAAGTTAAACGAGATTATGGCAGCCAATACAGGCAGGCCCATTGAGGAGATCGAGCGCGATACAGAGAGGGATAATTATATGTCCGCAGAGGAAGCCAGGGCTTACGGTCTGATCGACGAGATCCTCATGCATCACTGATAAGACTTAGGAGATAGGAAAGGGTAGGTTTAGTGAGTATGCCAATTAGACCAGATGACACGATCCGCTGCTCCTTCTGCGGAAGGACTCAGGATCAGGTACGAAAGATGATTGCCGGAACAGGCGATAACCATGTATTTATCTGCGATGAGTGTATCGAACTGTGCTCTGAGATCCTGGAGGAGGAACTAGCGGGAGACGCAGAGGGAAAAGAGGCTTCTGCCTTAAACGATATTCATCTGTTAAAGCCGAAGGAGATCAAGGCCTTTTTAGACGAGTATGTGATCGGCCAGGATGAGGCAAAGAAGGTGCTGTCCGTGGCCGTATACAACCACTATAAGCGAGTGACCTCCTGTCAGCATATGGATGTGGATGTGCAAAAGAGCAATATCCTGATGATCGGCCCTACCGGCTCCGGAAAGACCTATCTTGCGCAGACCCTTGCAAAGATCCTCAATGTGCCCTTTGCCATTGCAGATGCAACGGCTCTTACAGAGGCCGGTTATGTAGGCGAAGACGTTGAAAATATCCTTTTAAAGCTGATCCAGGCGGCTGAGTATGATGTGAGCCGGGCAGAGTACGGCATTATTTATATCGATGAGATTGATAAGATCACCAAGAAGGCCGAAAATGTATCTATTACCCGTGATGTGTCCGGCGAGGGCGTACAGCAGGCACTTCTTAAGATTCTGGAGGGGACTGTTGCCAGTGTTCCTCCTCAGGGCGGAAGAAAGCATCCGCATCAGGAGCTGATCCAGATCGATACCACCAATATCCTCTTTATCTGCGGCGGGGCTTTTGATGGACTGGAGAAGATCGTGGAGCAGCGTATAAGCGCGGGCTCCATCGGCTTTAACGCAGAGGTAGTAGACCGAAACGCCATGAATATCGATGAGCTTTTGCGCAAGGTGGAACCCCAGGATCTGACCAGATTCGGCCTGATCCCGGAATTTATCGGCCGTGTGCCGGTTGAGGTGTCCTTAGAGCAGCTGACCAAGGAAGCGATGGTCCGTATCCTGTCCGAGCCGAAAAATGCGCTTACCAAGCAGTACCAGAAACTGTTTGAACTCGACAATGTAAAGCTTGAATTTACACAGGAGGCCTTAGATGAAATCGCCAGACTTGCAGTGGAACGCAAGATCGGCGCCAGAGGTCTGCGGTCCATTCTGGAGGGAGCGATCATGGAACTGATGTATGAGATTCCTTCCGATGATTCCATTGGCATCTGCACGATCACAAAAGGTGTGATTGACAAGACCGGGCTGCCGGAACTTGTGTACAGGGATATGCAGCCTGCGTTGAAAAAAACGTTGTCCGAACGCCTCAGGGGAGGACGAAACGGTGAGATCGCCTGATGCTTTGAAGGCGCGTTTCCTGTCTGCAAGGATTTAAAACATAAGCAAGAACATTTCAAGGCCGCTGCAAACCAGATCCCTGCATTTGCAGCGGCCTTTTTTAAAGATACGAGGTGAAAAATACATGGAAGAACAAGTGATAACCATGCCGGTGGTAGCCTTAAGAGGGCTTACTATCCTGCCGGGAATGGTGCAGCATTTTGATGTAAGCAGGCCACGATCCGTAGCGGCAGTGGAGAAGGCTATGATGGGGGATCAGAAGCTGTTTTTAGTCAGCCAGAGACATCCGGAACTCCAGGATCCTGAACTGAAGGATCTGTATCAGGTAGGCACTGTGGCAGTAGTCAAGCAGTTAGTGAAGCTGCCGGGAAAGATGGTGCGGGTACTGACAGAGGGACTGGAACGGGGAGAACTTCTGGGATTCGACTCAGAGGATCCATTCTTTATGGGCGAGATCAGCCCTATGGCTCCTGAGCAGGAGGATGTAGAGCCCATGGCCAAAGAAGCCATGGTGCGGATTCTTCGGGATAAACTGGAAGAATATGGAAAAGTAAACCTGCGGGCTGCAAAGGAAATTCTGCCGTCCCTTCTGCTGATCGGCGATCTTGCCGAACTTTTGGATCAGATCGCCATCCAGCTGCCCTGGGATTATACCATGCGCCAGACGGTATTGGAGTGTACGGCGCTGTCTGCGCGGTATGAAACGGTGCTCCAGACTCTGATGACAGAGATGGAGGTATACCGGATTAAGAAGGAGTTTCAGGACAAGGTAAAGGCAGATATTGACCAGAACCAGAAGGACTATATCTTAAGGGAGCAGATGAAGGTCATCCGTCAGGAACTGGGAGAGGATAATTCTCTTTCTGATGCGGATGATTACCAGAAAAAAGCGGAAGGCTTAAAGGCAGATAAAGAGGTAAAGGAAAAGCTTTTAAAGGAAATCGGCCGTTTCCGCACCATGCCGGCGGGAAGCCAGGAGGCAAATGTGCTGCGGACGTATATTGAAACGCTTTTGGAGCTTCCCTGGAAGAAGGCTTCAAAGGATAATGACGATATACGCCACGCTGAGAAGGTATTAAACGAGGATCATTACGGTCTGGAAAAGGTGAAGGAACGTATTCTGGAGTATCTGGCTGTCCGCAGCCTGACTAAAAAGGGAACCTCCCCGATCATCTGTCTGGTGGGCCCTCCCGGAACGGGAAAAACCTCCATTGCGCGATCCGTGGCAAAAGCGCTGAATAAGAAATACGTCCGCATCAGTCTGGGCGGCGTCCGGGACGAGGCTGAAATCCGCGGACACAGAAAGACCTATGTGGGAGCCATGCCGGGCCGTCTGGCGGACGGACTGCGTCAGGCTGGCGTAAGCAATCCGCTGATGCTGCTGGATGAGATCGATAAGGTCAGCAGCGACTATAAGGGAGATACCTCTTCCGCTCTTTTGGAAGTTCTGGACGGCGAGCAGAATGTGCGGTTCAGAGATCACTATGTGGAGGTACCTCTGGATCTGTCCCAGGTGCTCTTTATCGCTACCGCCAATACCACACAGACCATTCCGGGGCCTCTGCTTGACCGTATGGAGCTGATCGAAGTAAACAGCTATACGGAAAATGAGAAGTTCCATATTGCGAAGGATTACCTTGTGGATAAGCAGCGGGAGAGAAACGGCCTTTCGGAGGGGCAGATTACATTTTCAGACAAGAGTCTGGAAAAGATCATTCATAACTACACCAGGGAGGCAGGAGTCCGCAGTCTGGAGCGCCGCATCGGAGACGTATGCCGCAAGGCGGCCAGAAAATACCTGGAGAATAAAAAGGCAGGCTGCATCCGCATTACAGATGGAAACCTTGAAAAATACCTCGGAAAAGAGCGGATCACCTTTGAGGACGTGAATGAAGAGGATGAGGTGGGCATTGTAAGAGGACTGGCCTGGACCAGCGCCGGAGGAGATACGCTGCAGATTGAGGTCAACGTAATGCCTGGAAAAGGCAGCCTTCTTATGACCGGACAGCTGGGGGATGTGATGAAGGAGTCTGCTCAGACTGCGCTGACCTATGTGCGTTCCGTATGCCCGGAGTATGGGCTGGCGGACGACTATTTTGAGAAGCATGACCTGCATATCCATATCCCGGAGGGCGCAGTGCCCAAGGACGGGCCTTCTGCCGGTATAACCATGGCTACTGCCATGCTGTCGGCGGTTACGGAAAAAAAGGTTCTTGCAAAGGTTGCCATGACAGGAGAGATTACCTTAAGAGGACGTGTTCTGCCCATCGGCGGTCTGAAAGAGAAGATACTGGCAGCCAGAATGGCCCATATTAAAAAGGTGCTTGTTCCTGAGAAGAACCGGCCTGATATAGGGGAACTGTCAAAGGAGATCACAAAGGGACTGGAGATCGTCTATGTGAAGAATATGGAGGCAGTGGTAAAGGAGGTATTTGCATGATCATTAAAACCGTAGATCTGGAGACTGTATGCGGCGTTACCAGCCGTCTGCCGGAAAACACCCTGCCGGAGTTTGCCTTTGCAGGCAAGTCCAATGTGGGAAAATCCTCCCTGATCAATGCGCTTATGAACCGCAAGGCTTATGCCAGAACCTCATCCCAGCCGGGAAAGACACAGACTATCAATTTTTACAATATCAACAAGGCTCTGTATTATGTGGATCTTCCGGGCTATGGCTATGCCAAGGTCTCCCTGGAGGCTAAGGCAAAATGGGGAAAGATGATTGAACGCTACCTTCAGAAATCCGCCATGCTTAAGATGGTATTCCTTCTGGTGGATATCCGTCACGAGCCATCGGCCAATGATAAGATGATGTACGACTGGGTGGTAAGCAACGGCTACCATCCGGTGATTATCGCTACGAAACTGGATAAACTCAAGCGGAGCCAGGTGCCAAAGGCGGTAAAGGTCATCCGCACGGGACTGGGGATGGAAAAGGAAGATATTCTGATTCCGTTTTCTGCCGAGACAAAGCAGGGGAGAGAGGAAATCTGGGAGCTGATTGAGCAGGCTGCGCAGGAAACGCCTTTGAATTCCTGAAAAGAAGAAAAATCGGAGGTTCCTTTGAGGTAAAAAAGGGCTGTCTCGCAAAGAGTCATGTGCAGAAAGCGCGCATGATTCCATGGGACAGCCCTTTTTATGACAGCAGCGTATGCATAATGTGGGAATACACCTCCTGGCTTTTGCTGCGCCAGGCACTGCAGATATCCTCGGCCTGTTCCTTATCGGGAACAGAGAGATCCAGGCGGATGAGTACGGCCTTGTTTTCCCGGACTTCGCAGTGGACGATATAGTCCTGGTTGGTGCCCTTATAGAAATCAGCCGTGGTGCCTACCTCTTCCCGGAGACGAAATTTGTTTTCCTTCAGATACTGGTCCATGTCGTCCACAATGGCGGGAGAGATGTTTTTGCCGAAAAAATTAAGGGTTTCCTCGCCTTCTCGGGTGATCTCGTAGCGTGTGCTGCTGTGGCTGGCCTCCTTGTGAACCAGTCCCGCCTCCTCCAGCTCATTTAACGCCTGCTGGAGGGTAAAGTAGGTGGTATATTCGTGTTCTGTAAAAAAACTGGTCAGCTGGGCATTGGTCAGAGGAAAATTAACCTGCTTTAGCATATACAGATTCATCAGTTTATATAAGGTCATAGGCTCTGTCAGCATATCTTGTACTCCATCCAATCAACAATTATCATTTCTTACCGTCTATCATATCAAGTTTAAGGGTTTAAATCAAGCGGCACTTGGGATCTGTGAAGCAAAGCTGCGGATAAAACACGGATCCTGGCGCAAAATTCTCTTTTAAATCAGGGGAAAATGTGTTATCATGAAACGTAAGTGAAAAGCATAAGAGGAAGACACAGGTGGTAGTGTATGAGAGAACGGATCAACCGTTTGGCCAGGGGCATCGTTGACGGCGGCGTACCGGGGCTGATGATAAAACCTGAGCGTGTAGAGGGCTCCCTGGGGGCCGGTCAGACGGCCAGGGGAGAATTTCTTGTGCAGAGTACGAATGATCTGCACATCAAAGGACTGGTCTATTCCAGCAATAAAAGAGTAAAAGCTGTCAATGAGGCCTTCGGCGGCCTTCGCAGCCATATCATATATGAGGTCGATACCCGCTATTTAGAGGATGGAGACGAAATCAAGGGATCTTTTTACCTGGTCACTAATGGTGGTGAGAGGGAGATTCCTTATTCTTTGCGTATTCAGACGGAAAACGGAGGGGAGGAACTGACCTCCCTAAAGACAGCCAGGGACTTTGCAAACCTTGCAAGGAGGAACGTGGAAACAGCGCTGCGCCTCTTTGAATACCAGGATTTTACAGAGGCGCCCTTTATGCAGGATGCGGAAGCCAGAACCATTTATGAGGGCTTGCGCGGAAGAAACGGAAGGAGAAATCTTCTGGAAGAATTTCTGGTGGCGCTCCGTGTGAAAGAGCCGGTGCGTATCCAGGCTGACCCCTCTCCAAGATATTACAGGGATCTGGAGGAGCCGGCAGGAGGAGAAATCGAGCTGGTTTTAAACGGCTGGGGCTATGGAGAAGCAAGGCTGATTCCTGAGGGAGATTTTATTTCCATGGAGGTACAGTCAGTGACAGACCGGGATTTTACAGATAACCGGTGCCGGGTTCCCTACCGTATTCTGTCCCAGGCTCTCCACGGAGGCAAAAACTTCGGCCGGATCCGGATTAAGACCCTCCGTCAGGAGTTTGTGATTCCCATAGAGGCAGAGGGAAAACGACGTGGGGATCCATACCGTGAGACGGTGGAGGATAAAAAGGGATTTCTTGAATATATGCAAATGCGTCTGGCCTATGAGCTGGGGACTCTTAAAGGAAAGGGAGCAGAGAGCGCTCTTTTGCAGGAGGCGGAAAAATTACGGATCCTTTATCCTTCTGATATGCGGGTGCGCCTTCTTCGGGCGGAGCATCTGTATGCCTGCGGACGCCGGGATGCGGCAGCTGCGATTTTGGAGGAGCTTAAGGCTCAGGCGGCAGGAGAGCGGGAGCATACGCCGTGGATATACTGCTACCATGAGTATCTTTGTATTCTCGTGGAGCCTTCAGAAAGCAGGAGGGAGAGCCTGATTCGGACCTTAAAAAAACTTCTCTGGGAACAGAGAGGAGCGTCTCCATGGCTTCTGCTTTTGCTGATTCGTGCAGACGAGACCTGCTTACAGAACCCTTTGGATCTGTACCGCTCCATGGAAACCCTGTTTGCCAACGGCTGTAAAAGCCCCTTCCTCTACGGAAAAGCCTGCCGTCTGCTGACGGAACATCCGGTGCTTTTTGGAGGGATGGGGGAGTTTGAACTCCAGGTACTCAGCCTTGGGATCCGCGAGGGAATCCTGACCAGGGAAATCGCCTTAAAGGCGGCCGGTTTCATTTCCGGTATGAAACGCTACAGAAGGCTTGTATGGAAGCTTGGAAAAAATCTCTATGAAACGTATCCTGAGCGGGAACTGTTAGAGGCAGTCTGCGGGTTCCTGATCCGGGGAGAGCAAAAAAGCCGGGAAGCCTTTGAGTGGTATGAGAAGGCGCTGGAGGCTCATGTCAATATTACGCGGCTATATGAATATTTTCTGTATTCTCTGCCGGAGAGTTATGGGCGCCTGCTGCCCAAAGAGGTGCTTTTGTATTTTTCCTATGATAAGGCGCTGGATCGGGATCACAGATGTATCCTGTATCGGAATATTTTGCTGTACATGAATCCATCCTCGGAGCTGTACCAGTCTTATACAAGGGAAATGGAGCAGTTTGCCATGGAGCAGCTGTTTGCATCCCGAATCGACAGCCGTCTGGCGGTTATCTATGAACACATGATATTTCAGGATATGATTGATTCGCGGGCAGCGCGATTCCTTCCTGCGATTCTCTGCTCCAGGAGGATCATATGTGAGGATCCTCAGATGAAGTCAGTGATTGTCCGGTATGAGGAGCTAAAGGATGAGGAGACATTTGCCTTAGAACAGGGGGAGGCCTATGTTCCGGCCCGTTCCGCCCATATGGTGCTGCTTTTTCAGGATGCCTACGGAAACAGGTATCTGGATGTAAAGCACAGAAAGCATCCTGTCATGGATCGAAAAGAGCTGTTAGACCGCTGCAGCAGACTGGCTCCCGACCATCCTATGCTGATTCTGCGCGCCTGCTGCCAGGTTCTTAAGGAGGGCATGCAAACCTGGGAGGATGCGGGAGTGCTGGAGAAAACGGCAGAGAATCTCCGTCTGAATCCCGTCTTTGAAAAGCAGATCCAGAGGAAGGCAACAGACTTTTACTGCCATATGGAGGCTGAGGATACAGATGGGCATAATTCCAGAAACTGTGCGTATCTGATTCAGATGGATAAGGAGCATTTAAGCGGGGCAGACAGGAAAAAGATCTGCGAAACCCTCATCGGTCAAAACTGCCTGAGGGAGGCCTATGATATGATCGCCGCCTATAAAATAGGGGGCGTTGACCCGACGCTGCTCCTTAAACTGTGCAGCCGGATGATCCTGCAGCAGCTTTTTGACCAGGACGAACCGCTTTTAACTCTTTCCTACGAGGTTTTTCAGGCGGGAAAGGCAGACGGAGTGATCCTGGATTATCTCTGCGAGCATTTTAATGGTACAGTATCCCAGATGTATGAGATCCTCATAGCCGGTGTCAGAGAGCATATCGAGACTTATGATCTGGAGGAGCGGCTGCTGGCCCAGATGCTCTTTACGGGGTGCTGTGACCGGATCGATTCTGTGTTTGACCTGTATATGAAACGCAAAAAGACCGGGGAAACCATTGTAAAGGCATATTTTACGGAAAAATGTATCCAGTATTTTCTGGAAGGCCGGCAGATGGATTCCAGGGTTTTTGACTACTTAAAAAATGCGGCTAAAATAAGTTTTCATAAAGAAAAGCTGCCCACGCTTTACCTGCTGGCCCTGACGAAATACTATGCCGGTATGGAAACCGTGGAGCCGCAGGAGAGAGAGCTCCTTTCTTCCATGACAAAGCTGCTTTTGGAGCAGGGGCTTATTTTCCCGTATACAAGAGATCTGTCCCGCCACATACCTGTCCCGGAGGATATTCTGGACAAGACCATGGTGGAGTACCACGGAGACAGAGACCATGCCCCCTGGATGGAACTGCGCCTGCTGCCGGAGGAAAAGCAGTTTCACAGAGAGGAAATGCGCCGTGTGTATCAGGGGATCTACGTAAAGGAGATCGTGCTTTTTGAGGGAGAGACCTTAGAGTATCAGATCTATGAGCGCAGAGACCAGAAACGGGTGCTGGCCGCAGAGGGACGGCAAATCTGCGACCACAAACTGGAGGGCAGGGAGAACAGCCGGTTTGCCTGCTTAAATCGTATGGGAGCGGCATTAAATGAAAAAAATGAGGAAAAGCTTGCCGAGGCCATGGAGGATTACCTGAAACGGTCAGCCATGCTGGGAAGTTTATTTCCGTTGAAAGAATAGATGGAGGAAACAGCGGATGGATGGCCTTGTGATCGGTCTGGATCTGAATGACGATTATACTCAGATCAGCTGCTATGGAAATGAGATATCCTGGACGGTTCCTACGGTGATCTGCAGGAAAAAGGAAGAGGAAATCTGGCTTACAGGGGAGGACGCTTATGCAGCCACCCTGATTGGGGAGGGAGTGATTGTAGACAAGCTCCTTAAGATGGTAAAGAAGGAGGGCACAGCCACCATCGGAGGAATCTGTTATACAGGAGCGTCCCTTCTTAAGATTTTTTTAGAACGGGTTCTGGAGTATCCCTTTAAGGAAAACGGGAAGAAGCGGGTAGCACAGCTGGTGGTGACCATGCAGACAGCCGACGCCAGGGTAACGGATACGCTGATGTACTGTGCGGATGCCATGGAGATCCCCAGAGAGAGAGTCCATGTGATCAGCCATACGGAAAGCTTTGCATACTATGTTTTAAGTCAGAGAAAGGAGCTTTGGTCTAATCAGGTAGGCCTTTTTGAACTGGCGGCTGATCGGCTCTGCTACTATGAGATGAAGGTTCAGAGGGGGATGCGCCGCAACATGGTTCAGGCAGAGGCCCAGGAGCAGGAGGAATCCTTTAATCTGGATATCCTGGATACGCTTTCAGGGCGGAAACTGGCAGATCAGATCCTCTCCTCCTGCGGGGAAAAACTGCTGAGCAAAAAGCTGTTTTCTACCGTGTTTCTGACGGGAAAGGGGTTTGAGCGGGCCGACTGTAAGGACTGGGCTGGAAGCTTTATGAATCTTGTCTGCAGCCAAAGAAGAGTGTTCGTGGAAAAGGGATTGTTTGCAAGGGGCGCCGCCCTGAAGGGACAGGATTATATGAACCCGGTCACAGAGTATCCCTACATTTTTGTCTGTGAGGGACGCTTAAAGGCAGAGGTGGCTTTAAAGGTGATGAGAAACGGCAGGGAGGTTCTTTTAGCGGTGGCATCCTATGGGGACAACTGGTATGAATCAAAGAGTTCCCTGGAACTGATTCTGGAGGATGAAAAGGAAATTGAGTTTATCATTTCCCATCTGGATTCCAGAAAAAAGAAAATCGTGAAGGTGCCTTTAACCGGGTTTCCCAATCGTCCGCCAAAGACTACGCGGATTGAGATGAATATTGGTTTTACAGATGAAAATACCATGGTGACGGTGATTCGGGACAAGGGCTTTGGAGAGCTGTTCCCGGCAGCGGGGGCTGTGGTGAGACAAGAGGTAAGCTTATGAGTCTGTTATTGTGCAGAAGGGAGTTTGTAAAGCATCCGTTTTACATTGAGATTCTGGGGATCTATATTTATTCATCCCAGGAACTGTGCTATGTGATCTGCAATCATCCGCTGCTTGTAATGGATGGCTTTGTGGATAAGGCCCTGTTTGGCTTTGTGAAAAATGAACTGGGTATGGGCGCCGTGGCCGGCCGGATGGAAAAGCTGTCAGAGACAGGCAGCCGCCCGGAGGAGGTGCTCTACCTATTTTTGGCAGAATGTGATTACTGTACGGAAAAGGACATCCACAAGTTCCGGCAGACAGCGGCTGCCTACCGGAGCCTTCCGCCCTCCAGATACGAGAAGGAGGCGGCGGATTACCTGTTTGGAAAGAAACAGTACGGCCGCGCGGCAGCCAGATATGAGAAACTGGTATCGGAGGCAGAGGAAAAAAAGGAAGAGGCCGTTTTTGTGGGGACGCTGTATGAGTGCCTGGGGGCAGCTTATGCACAGATGTTCCAGTTTCACCGCGCTTACCGTGCGTATGACAGGGCCTATGGCCTTAGCCATAGCCGGGACGTGTTAAAGCGCATTTTTTTCCTGAGCGTGATTGCACCTGAACTGGATGCCGCAGATACCTATAAAGGCCTTTTCAAGCCGGAGTTTACCGCTGCCTGGGAGGAAGAGCTGCGCCAGGCACGGACAAATGGGGAGCAGGTGGAGGCGGTCAGGACCTTAAGAGGTCTGATGAAGAAAAATCCCGACGGACGGATGGAAGGCGCTGCAAGGCTGGTAGGGCGCTGGAAGAAGGAGTACCGGATGATGGTGTAGGATTTTTAGCGGGATCGGGCTGAAAAATTTGCTTGACAAATGATGAAAAAATATTTATGCTTGATTGAAACAGTATATTAAATATAATGGCTGTGAAAAAGAGGAGTACGCGCTGTCAGCCAGCAGAGAGGACTGCCCGCAGGCTGAAAGGCAGTTCAGGAAGGATGACGCGGAAGGTAGCTTTTGAGCTGGAAGGGCCAACGGAGCAGATGAGATCTGCTTTCAGTAGCTTTTTCCGTATTCCCTGCGTTAAAGGGGCAAAAGATCGCCGATGGGAGCAGTGACGTTTCCGTCCGGCAGAATAAAAGGTGGTACCGCGAGATGATCGCCCTTTGCTTTTCCCATTGGGGAGAGGCAGAGGGCGTTTTTGTTGGCTCATGGGCCGTGAAACGCTGTCAGCGGGCAGATTTTACCGGCCAGAGGCGCAGGATATCCCAAAACCTAAAGGAGGACAACGATGAAGGAACTGGAAAAAACCTATGATCCGGCGGCCATTGAGGACCGTCTCTACGAAAAATGGCTGAAGGGAAAGTATTTCCATGCAGAAGTAAACCGAAGCAGGAAACCATTTACCATTGTGATGCCGCCGCCAAATATTACCGGCCAGCTGCACATGGGCCATGCCCTTGACAACACCATGCAGGATATCCTGATCCGGTATAAGAGGATGCAGGGATTTGAGGCTTTATGGCAGCCGGGAACAGACCATGCAGCCATTGCCACAGAGGTTAAGGTAATTGACAAGCTGAAAAAGGAAGGCGTGGAGAAGGAAACGCTGGGAAGAGAAGGCTTTTTAAAGGAATGCTGGAAATGGAGAGAAGAGTACGGCACCCGGATCGTAAAGCAGCTTCATAAGCTGGGCTCATCTGCTGACTGGGACAGAGAGCGCTTTACCATGGACGAGGGCTGCTCCAATGCGGTTTTAGAGGTATTTGTAAAGCTTTACGAAAAGGGGTATATCTATAAGGGTTCCCGTATCATCAACTGGTGTCCCGTATGCCAGACTTCCATCTCGGATGCAGAGGTGGAGCATGAGGAGCAGAACGGCTTCTTCTGGCACATCAAATATCCGGTTGCGGGAGAGCCGGGACGTTTCGTAGAGATCGCAACCACTCGCCCGGAGACTCTTCTGGGAGACACGGCCGTAGCGGTCAACCCGGATGATGAACGCTATAAGGATATTGTTGGAAAGATGTTAAAGCTGCCCCTGACAGACAGGGAGATCCCTGTAATTGCCGATGAGTATGTTGACAGGGAATTCGGAACCGGCTGCGTAAAGATCACACCCGCCCATGACCCCAATGACTTTGAGGTAGGAAAGCGCCACAGTCTGGAAGAGATCGTTATTTTAAACGATGACGCCACGGTCAATGTACCTGGGCCTTACTTCGGAATGGACCGCTATGAGGCCAGAAAGGCCATGGTAGCGGATCTGGATCAGCAGGGCCTGCTTGTAAAGGTAGTGCCGCATTCCCACAACGTGGGCACCCATGACCGCTGCAAGACTACCGTAGAGCCGATGGTAAAGCAGCAGTGGTTTGTGCGCATGGAGGAGATGGCGAAACCGGCTGTAGAGGCCTTTAAGTCCGGCCGTTTGAAATTCGTACCGGAAAACTATGGAAAAACATATCTGCACTGGCTGGAAAATATCCGTGACTGGTGCATCTCCAGACAGCTGTGGTGGGGCCATCGGATTCCGGCCTATTACTGCCAGGACTGCGGGGAAACCGTAGTTTCAAAGACGGAGCCCGATACCTGCCCCGGCTGCGGCGGACACCATTTTAAGCAGGATGAGGATACTCTGGATACCTGGTTTTCTTCTGCCCTCTGGCCCTTCTCTACCCTTGGATGGCCGGAGCATACGGAGGATCTGGACTATTTTTATCCCACGGATGTGCTGGTAACAGGCTATGACATCATTTTCTTCTGGGTAATCCGCATGGTATTTTCCGGGCTGGAGCAGACGGGAAAAGAACCATTCCATACGGTAGTAATGCACGGCCTGGTACGTGATTCCCAGGGCCGCAAGATGAGCAAATCCCTTGGAAACGGCATCGATCCCTTAGAGGTCATCGAAAAGTACGGCGCTGACGCCCTGCGTATGACCCTGATGACGGGAAATGCTCCTGGCAACGATATGCGTTTTTACTGGGAGCGTGTGGAGAACAGCCGCAACTTTGCCAATAAGGTATGGAATGCTTCCCGCTTTATTATGATGAACATTGAGAAGGCTTCCGATCTGTCCAGTGTGACGGAAGAGAAGCTGACTCTGGCGGATAAGTGGATCCTGTCTAAGATCAATACGCTGTCTAAGGATGTGACGGAAAATCTCGATAAGTACGAGCTTGGCATTGCCCTTCAGAAGGTATATGATTTTATCTGGGAGGAATTCTGCGACTGGTACATCGAAATGGTAAAGCCAAGACTCTACAGCGAGGCTGACGATACCAAGGAGGCTGCTTTATGGACCTTAAAGCACGTGCTGATCCAGGCATTAAAGCTTCTCCATCCTTTTATGCCATTTATCACAGAGGAGATCTTCTGCAACCTGCAGGAGGAGGAAGAAACCATTATGCTGTCCTCATGGCCGCAGTATAAGGGAGAATGGAACTTTGAGGCAGAGGAGCAGGCGGTGGAAACCATTAAGGAGGCGGTAAGAGCCATCCGAAATGTGCGTACGTCCATGAACGTTCCGCCAAGCAGGAAGGCGACGGTTTACGTTGTATCTGAGGCTGAGGATATTCTTGGAGTATTTGAACGCAGCCGCAGCTTCTTTGCCGCCCTGGGATATGCAGGCGAGGTGATCCTTCAAAGAGATAAGAGCGGTATCGATGAGGATGCCGTATCCGCAGTGATCCACAAAGCGGTGATCTATATACCCTTTGCGGAGCTGGTGGATGTTGAGAAGGAGATTGAGCGCCTGAGAGCGGAAGAGAAGCGCTTAAACGGCGAGCTGGCCCGCTCAAACGGTATGCTTAACAATGAGAAATTCATCAGCCGTGCTCCGGAGGCAAAAATCGCCGAGGAACGTGCAAAGCTGGAAAAATACACCCAGATGATGGAGCAGGTAAAGGCACGTCTGGCACAGCTTGTAAAATAAGAAAACCCGTACAGGGCTGCCGTCCGGAATCGGGCGCAGCGGTGGGGCTGCTGCAGGATAAGAAACTGCGGCGGCCCCTTTTGTGCGGTTTGCGTTAAGACGGGCAGAAGAAAAGGAGTTAGGCTGTGGATATTTTAATCGCAATGTGCGTGGGGATACTGGCAGGCCGGTTTTTTATATCCGGCCGGATAAAAAGGGCAAATGAGCGGCTTTCTCTGCTCTGCACCTTTGTCCTGATTTTTGCAATGGGCGGCAAGCTGGGACAGCAGGAGAATTTTCTTAAAGAGTTTCTGGCTCTGGGAGGATACAGTTTCCTCTTTTTTGCCATCCCAACCATTTTTTCCATCGGTTTTGTGTATATTCTTACAAGACGTTTTATGGACAGAAAAAAGAAACGTAAGGGGACAGAACAATGATCGTTTTATGTACGGCAATATCGCTGGCGGCAGGCCTGCTTTACGGGATCCTCGGGATGGAAAACCCTCTGTTCTCCTTTCTCCTTAAGAATACAGACGGGGTTTTATATGTGCTTATGTTTTCCGTGGGCGTGAGCATCGGAATGCACCGCGGGATCGTAAGCAAAATGCGGGAATATCATATTAAGATATTTATTATCCCCGCAGGGATTATAGCCGGATCCGTTGCAGGCGGTATTCTCTGCTCCCTTCTCACCCGGATTCCTATAGGGCAGGGAGCTGCCATAGCAAGCGGCATGGGATGGTACAGCCTGGCCGGCGCAGCTATCAGCGAGCTGGGAGGAGCCAGACTTGGCAGCATCGCCTTTATGAGCAATCTGATGAGAGAGATCGCCTCGTTTTTCATTATTCCTTTTATTTCCATAAAGCTCAATGATCTGACCTGCATCGCTCCTGCGGGAGCCACCAGCGAGGATACCACACTGCCGGTGATGCTTAAATACACCAATGAGGAGACCGTTGTTTTGTCGGTTTTAAATGGAATGATCTGTTCCTTTGCGGTTCCGGTCCTCATATCGGCGTTTGCCGGCTGACAGAGAAGGGGAAAAACGTCGTTTCCTGAAAAAAGGGGACGAGAACATGGTGTTGAAACTTTGGGGAAAATCATTTAAAATAGAGGGAACAGGCAGGAGGAAGAGACCATGATACAGGCAGAGGAATATCTGGAACATATCCCTATGTGGACCAGAGAGAAACATTCTCTTACAGAAGTGAGGGGATTTCTTGACCAACTGGGTAATCCGGACCGGGAGACGCCGGCTATTCATGTGGCAGGAACCAATGGAAAAGGATCGGTATGCGCGTTTCTTACTTCCGTTTACCGACAGGCCGGCTTTCGTGTGGGAACCTTTGTTTCTCCCCATCTGGAATCAGTGAGAGAGCGGTTTCTGATCAATGGAGAGAGGGCAGACAGGGAAATGGTACAGGCTGCCTTTGAGAAAGTGCTTAAAGCGGTGGAGCGGATGAAGGAGAAGGGCTTCTCTCATCCCAGCTATTTTGAATTTCTTTTTTATATGGCAATGACGCTTTTTGCACAGGAAGGGATGGATCTGATGATCATAGAAACGGGCCTGGGAGGAAGGCTTGACGCCACCAATGTGCTGGAGAAGCCTCTGGCCTGTGTGATCACTTCCATCAGTCTGGACCATACCATGTATCTTGGAGATACCCTAAAGGACATCGCCGGGGAAAAGGCCGGCATCATCAAATCGGGCGTGCCTGTGATCTATGATGACACGGTGAAGGAGGCGTCAGAGGTAATTAAAGCCAGGGCTCTCAGGATGGCTGCAGAAGCCTTTCCGGTGGGAACGGGCGATTTTACCATGGAAGAGGAGGAAACGGAGGGAATCTGGACAAGAACCCCAGAAGGGCTCAGGTTTTTTATCCCCTTTGAGGCGCCTTATCAGACGGAAAATGCCATGCTGGCAATCAGAACCGTTCAGGCAGTAGGGCGGCCCTCCATACAGGTTACAGAATCCCAGCTGATTGAAGGCATCGGCAAGGCCCGCTGGGCCGGGCGGATGGAGCGGGCCGGAGAAAACCTTTATCTGGACGGAGCTCATAATCCAGGGGGGATCGAGGCTTTTATCCAGGCGGCCCAGGCGCTGATGAAGCGCAGGAAAAAGAAGGGGTTCCTTCTGTTTGGGGCGGTGTCGGACAAGGATTACAGATCCATGGCAGAGCTATTGTGCAGCAGGATCCGCTGGTCCGGGATCGGCGTGGTACATATCCACAGCAGCAGAGGCGTGGAGGCGGAGGCGCTGGCAGAGGTATTTTCTGACAAGGCAGACTGCCCCGTGGCCGCCTTCCAGGGGGTAAAAGAAGCTCTTTGCGGGATGAAAAAACAGGCAGGAGAAGAACTTCTGTTCTGCGTCGGTTCCCTGTATATGGTTGGGGAGCTGAAAGCGCAGCTTGCAGAAATGGAAAGGAGAGAGGATACATGATCGATTTTGAAGAAGAGATCCAGCGTTTTAAGCCAAGCCTTGATGTAGAGGCTGTGGAGGACGCCATTGTAAAGAGTGATCTTACGGATATGACAGATATTATGATGGAACTGATCCGGGAAAGAGACGGGAAGAGAACGTGATGGATATTGCGGCAAAGAACAGGCAGATCGCCAACAGCTATTACAATCTGGGACTGGAAAAGGCGAAGATCCGGGATCTGTCCGGCGCGGCCCAGTGCCTGAAAAAAAGCCTTCATTTCTGCAAATACCAGACAGACGCCAGAAACCTTCTGGGGCTGATCTATTATGAAAACGGCGAGGTGGCCGATGCCCTGGTACAGTGGGTAATCAGCATGAACCTGCAGCCGGAGAACAATCTGGCGGATCACTATCTGGATCTGATCCAGAGAAAGCCGGGACAGCTGGAGGCGGAGAGTCAGGCGGTCAAGACTTTTAATCAGGCGCTGTGGCACGCCCAGAACGGCAGCGACGATCTGGCGGCGGTGCAGCTTGCAAGGGTTGTTTCAGCCAAGCCTCATTTTATCAAGGCTCATCTGCTTTTAGCCCTGCTGTATATGCGCCGGGAGGACTATAACAAAGCGGGGAGGTCTCTTTATAAGATCCTCCAGATCGATAAGAGCAACTCCAAGGCTCTTTACTATATGTCTCTGGTAAAGCAGAATACAGGGCGGGCAGAAGCGGAAAAGCGGCGGATGGTCAAGGCGTTTTCTCACCGGCAGATGGAAGATGACGATGTAATCATCCCTAATACCTATAAGGAGTCTACGGGGCTTTCTACGGTACTTCACGTTATCCTGGGTCTTATCCTGGGTCTGGCGGCGTTTTATGTGCTGGTTCTTCCGGCCAGAGAGAGCAGCCTCAACCGGCAAAGAGATGATGAACTGACAGGATATATGCAGAAGCTTAACAGCGCCAATCAGGAAAATGATACGCTGATGGAGCAGAATGAGGATATCAAGTCCCAGATGGAGGAAGTGCAGAAGCAGCTGGATACCCTGACTACGGGCAATACCAGTGTGATTGCCCAGTATCAGAGCCTGATCTGGGTGCTGCAGGACTATCGCACCGGGGATATGGTGTCAGCGGCCAAGACCTTTGCAGACGCCAGCTTTGACCTCATCGAGGATGCGAATATCCAGGGCATTGTAACGAACATCCGTCAGGAGATGTCAGGAACTGTTTATCAGACTCTGATTGACCGGGGACTTCAGCTTTGGAACGGCGGAGACAAAACACAGGCTCTGGAGTATTTTCTTGCAAGCTTAAAGATCCACCCGGATAATCCTGAGGCCATGTTCTATGCGGGACGTCTGTATCAGGATGCAGGAGATACGGAGAACGCCAATGCAATGTTTGATAAGGTAGTAGGCGAGCACGGGGATTCTGAGTATGCTCAGCGGGCAAGGAACGCCAGAGGATACTAAAGGGGCACACAGCTATTTTTACGGCAGAAGAAAGGGATATGCAAATCCATCCTCTGCCGTTTTTTGCGCAGACAGGCAAAAGGCCTAGAATGGAGCAGGAGGGAGGAGAAGGGAATGGAGTCAGCAAATATTACATATGAAGCCTTTGGGGACACACTGGTGATCCATATGCCGAAGGAACTGGATCATCACAACTGCCGGCGTCTGAAAACAGATACAGACCTGATGCTGGAGGAAAATTTTGTAAGAAGAATTCTCTTTGACTTTGGAAAGACAGAGTTTATGGATTCTTCCGGCATTGGTGTGCTGTTAAGCCGGTATAAGGAGATGGCGGCCAGCCGGGGGAGCGTATGCTACTATGGGGCCGGCGCCAGAGTGATGCGGATTCTGAAAATGAGCGGGATCTGCGGCCTGTTGAAAGGCTATGCCAGCAGGGAAGAAGCCTTTGGAGACGGGAGCATTTAAGAAGCGGGAGCATTTTGCTAAAACGGAGATGGAGGACAGGGAAAATGGAGGATGCAAGGGAGCATATCAGACTGGAAATGGAGAGCCGATCGGACAACGAGGAGTTTGCCAGAGTGGTGGCAGCCGTATTCATGAGCCGGCTGGATCCCACCATAGAGGAGACGGATGATGTAAAAACGGCGGTTTCCGAGGCAGTGACCAATGCTGTTATCCACGGGTATAAAGAAGGGGAAGGAACCGTTTGGATGGAGCTTACGGCCGACCGGAAGGACCGCTGTCTGACGGTGCGCATAACGGATCAGGGAGTGGGGATCCAGGATATAGAAAAGGCCATGGAGCCCATGTATACCACAGACCGGTCTGGAGAACGGTCGGGAATGGGCTTCTCCTTTATGGAGGCATTTATGGATCAGGTAGAAGTAAAGTCGGAGCCTGGCAGAGGAACGGCAGTCACCATGAAGAAATACATTGGCAGGTGACGCTTATGGAAGAGATCATCCGGCAGATTCAAATGGCTCACCAGGGAGATAAAGCGGCCAGAGACAGGCTGGTAACGGAGAATACAGGACTGGTGTGGAGCATCGTCCGCAGATATGCAGGCAGAGGGTACGAACTGGAGGATCTGTTTCAGATTGGGAGCATTGGCCTGATGAAGGCTATTGACAAGTTCGATACAGCGTTTGACGTGAAATTTTCCACCTACGCCGTGCCGATGATTGCAGGGGAGATCCGGCGTTTTCTGCGGGATGACGGCATGATCAAGGTAAGCCGTTCGGTCAAGGAACTGGGCTTTAAGGCCAGAAGCGCCAGGGAGGAGTTAACAGGAAAGCTGGGAAGGGAGCCTACCATTGAGGAGATTGCCGGGAAAATAGGGGCAAGCAGCGAGGAGGTGGCAGCTTCCTTAGAAGCAGGAGCAGAGGTAGAATCGCTTTATAAGCCTCTTGGAAATGGCGGAGAAAAGGAACTGCTTTTAATGGACCGGATAGAGGAGGAAAGGGACGGTCACGAGGAGCTTTTAAACCGTATGGTTTTAAAGGAACTGATGGATGGGCTGTCCGAGCAGCATAAGGAGATCATTCTTCGGAGGTATTTTGGCAGTCAGACCCAGACCCAGGTGGCTGAAGCGCTTCATATATCTCAGGTTCAGGTATCCCGGCTGGAAAAGCGGATTTTAAAGGAGATGCGCAGACAGTATGAAGAAGGGGGGAATGGGAAAGGCAGAAAAAAACGCGTCTGAAGGGCGCGTTTTTTGATGTTCTATAGGATTCCCATTATACGGCCGAACCAGTAAAGAACCCCCATGGCCCAGCTTGCCAGCACTCCGTACAGGATCACCGGGCCGGCGATGGTAAAAATCTTGCAGCCTACTCCAAATACCTCGCCTTCGGCGTGAAATTCGATGGCCGGCGCTACTACGGAATTGGCAAAGCCGGTGATGGGGACAAGGGCTCCTGCGCCGCCGAAGGTGACAAGCTTAGGGTAGATATTAAGACCTGTAAAGAGGACGCTCAAGAAGATCAGCGTCAAAGAAGTCCAGGCCCCTGCCGCCTCCTGCTCCAGGCCGCGGCTGTTCATCAGCCAGTTTGTGATAAACTGCCCTAAAGTGCAGATCAGGCCGCCGGTGAGAAAGGCTTTTGCCATGGCAGGCCACAGGGCGTGAACCGGTGTAATGGTTTTTACATATTCTTCATATTGTTTTTTATCGATTTCCATGATGGATCTCCTTTAAAATTGTAACTATTCAGCCATGCCATTTAAAAAGTAGAGCAGCGATCCGGCCAGTTTTCCCGCCGCAATTCCGAAAATCAGATATGGAAGCCCTACGGCCAGGCCGATCCGGCGGCTGAGGGTGGGCAGGGCTTTTAAGGTTTCAGCCAGAGACATTGCCAGGCAGCCCACAAAGACACCTACCGAAAGGCCGGCAATACCCAAAAAGACAGCTCCGGCAACACGGCCCAGGGGAAGGGAAAATTCATAGAGATCAAAGCAATTTCCAAGGATCCCGCCGGCCATGATGAAGCTTTCGTAGAGGAGGACCTTATTTTTGGTTCCGGTACGGCCCATAAGACGGACGAAAACGCCGATGATCGCCAGAAAGGCGTAGACGCCTGCTGCGATGACGCCTCCGGCACAGAGCCCGAAGAAGATGAGAAAGACAGTCTTAAGAAACATCGATCTTATTCTCCTTCCGCTCCGAGTTGTCAATAAGGGTTTTGCAGATGTTTTCTTCATAGAGACGCATTTCCACCTCTAAGGGCGTGGGATCGGTGTTTAAGCGTTTGGAAGAAATATGATTGAAAAATACTACGATCCCCAATGCAAGGCCAATGGAGTAGCTGGCTTCCAGGACAGTAGCCCCTTCTGCCTCATATCCCATCACCAGCCGGTACACCTCGCTGAACACCTGAGTAACGCTTACATCGTTGTTAAAGGTCATGATAGCAAAGGCGGCTCCGAAAAAGGAGATGGCGCAGACGCAGCCGGTTTTGGCCCATTGCCATAAATAGGAAGGAGGGGCCGGAGGCTTGTAGGCGATAATAAAATCCTCCTCTCCCATGGAAGTTACCTGAATCCCCGGATCCAGGGCCTCCAGCCGTCGTACGATATCCAGGGAGTTTGCAACATAGCGGTGTTTTTCTTCCTGCCGCACCGTCATCACCTTGCATACACTGCATTTGTTCTGGATGTTCTTATCCTTGCAGTAGACCTGAGCCACGTCTTTTAAAAGCACATCCTTATGGGTCAGCTCCGTGATCTGGCTGAACTTTACATAAACGATATGGGTCATGGTCATACCCCCTGGCATTTTCTTATATACACCAGGCGCTCCGGCCCATAAAAACCGGGATGTTCTGCCTCTACCAGAACGCCTTCCTTCTCATATTGTTTTTCCCCTGGGCCCCAGATAAAATACCAGGCCATGAGGCCGATCAGAACCAGCGCCGCCAGAAACGCCGCGGCTGCCAGCATATATTTTCCTGTTCTCATACCATTCACATCCTTTCTGGTTTTGATGGTAGTATGAGCGTTTTTTTGTTTGTTATTCACGGAGTCTGTATTGGCAGAATCGGACCGTTTATACTGTAAAAATACAATTCAGGAGGAAAGAGTTGTTTTTGGGAGGCTGATTTGCTATAATACGCAGAAAGAAATCCTGGAAAGCCATTTTAAATAGTAACGATTCAGGATGGGGCATTATATTTCCAGAATGACCCAAACACCTTTACGATCTGCCCCACTGCCAAAGCCGAGATCACGGTTCCTTCGCGCACACCATTCAGCTTATAAAAAAAGATCATGGCAAGAAGGGCGGCGGCCAGGGTAAGACTGGTGTCAAAGACGACCTTCACATTTCCAAACTGCCAGTGATAGCGCAGGGAGAGGGCGCGGACCAGGGCTTCCGCAGGGAGCATGATCACGTTGGCCAAAACCTCAAGAGAAATGCCAAAGGCCATGACGATACAGCCGACGGCAAGAAAAATCAGGGAATTTATATAGGGCCCTCCATACTGGGTGGGGATGATAAAGAGCGCCAGATCGATACAGACGCTAAAGAGCAGGGCAGCGGGGATCTGCAGAGCCTGCATAAGGGTGAAACAGCGGCGGATCAGGGCCTCTCCCAGTACAAAGAGCATATTAAAAAAGAAGGTGTAAAAGCCCATAGAGGGAGCCGTCGCCAGACTCAGCACAAAGGGAGTTCCGGAAATGGGAGAGGTTCCCAGTCCGGCTCTTGTGATAAATCCGATGCCTGTGGCGCTGATCAGCACCCCGGCAGAAAAGATAAGATAGTTTTTTGCAGATTTGCAGGTGTTCATATGCAGTACCTCCCAGAGAAACGAAAAAGTATACAAAAATATTCTGAATAGCAAAAAGTTTTTGCGATTCTATTGTAATCGCTTATTCTGGAAAATGCAACAAAAGGCTGCATAAAAACTAAAAAATATTTTATTTATACAAAAAAATTGGTACTTCACGCCAAAAAACTGCCGATGAAAGAGAGGTAATTTTATTATGATAGATGAAATTATGGAATTTAACCGAAAATTTGTAGAAAGCCGGGGATATGAGCCTTATCTGACCAGCAAGTATCCGGATAAGAAACTGGCTGTCTTAACCTGTATGGATACAAGACTGATCGAACTGCTCCCTGCGGCCCTTGGCATCCGCAACGGAGATGCCAAGATCATCAAGAATGCCGGCGGCGTCACCAATCACCCTTATGGGAGCGTAATGCGCAGTCTTTTAGTGGGGATCCTAGAACTGGGGGTAGAGGAGATCATGGTTATTGGCCATACGGACTGCGGCGTTCAGGGGATGGACGGAAAAGAGATGCTTAAAAAGCTGGAGGAACGGGGCGTGTCCAGAGAACATATGGACATCATATGCCACAGCGGGGTGGATCTGGAAAAATGGCTGGGCGGCTTTTCTTCCGTGGAGACTTCGGTTCGTGAGACGGTGAGAAGCTTAAAGGAGCATCCGCTGATGCCAAAGGATATCAGGATCAGCGGCTTTATCATGGATTCCGTCACAGGGAAACTTACACGGGCAGAGGAATAGGCGCATATTTCCTCTGAAAAGGAGTATACTGACAGGGAAACGCCGCCTGGAGGGAAATAAAAAGATGAGAAAAATTCCTTACAGGGCCGGTTGTATTTTTCGGCAGACTGTGATAGACTGCAAATGAAGTTAGTAAAAACTAACCCATGCTGGTTCATAGGGCAGATCTCCCTTATCACAGGACGCAGGCGTGTCCGGCGCAGTCTATACGGTACGGGAAGAACTCTGTGGGAAAGGAAGGACGTATGAAACATTTGGAGATTGAGAAGGTCATCGGAAGAGAGATCATTGATTCAAGAGGAAACCCCACCGTGGAGGCGGAGGTTTATCTTACAGACGGCACCGTAGGCCGCGGCGCTGCTCCAAGCGGGGCATCTACAGGAGAGTTTGAGGCCCTGGAACTTCGGGACGGTGATAAGGAACGGTTTGGAGGAAAAGGCGTTTTAAAGGCAGTAGAGAATATCAATACTGTGATAAACGATACCTTAAAGGGAATGGATCCGTCGGATGTGTACCGTGTTGACCGGGCTATGATCCAGGCAGACGGCACAGCCGACAAGTCAAAGCTGGGGGCCAACGCCATTTTAGCAGTATCCATTGCCGGCGCTGCGGCAGCGGCAGAGTCTCTTGGACTGCCGTTATACCGTTTCCTGGGCGGAGCAAACGCAAACCGTCTCCCTCTGCCTATGATGAATATTTTAAATGGCGGCGCTCATGCGGCCAATACAGTAGACGTACAGGAATTTATGATCATGCCGGCAGGAGCAGAAAGCTTTAAGGAGGGTCTGCGCTGGTGTACCGAAGTATTCCATGCGCTGGCGGCTCTTTTAAAGGAAAAGGGCCTGGCTACCTCAGTGGGCGACGAGGGAGGCTTTGCGCCGGATCTGGAAAGCGATGAAGAGGCCATCCAGTATATTCTGGAGGCTGTAAAACGGGCCGGATACGAGCCGGGAACGGATTTTGTACTTGCCATGGACGCGGCGGCCAGCGAGTGGAAGGGGAGCAGAAAGGGAGAATATATTCTTCCCAAGTGCAAAAAGACCTTTACATCAAAGGAGCTGGTGGCTCACTGGAAGGAGCTTTGTGAGAAGTATCCCATTTATTCCATTGAGGACGGTCTGGATGAGGAGGACTGGGAAGGCTGGCAGTATATGACCAAAGAACTGGGCGATAAGATACAGCTTGTGGGCGACGATCTGTTCGTTACCAATACAGAGCGCCTTAAGAAGGGAATCGCTCTGGGGTGCGGAAACTCCATTCTGATTAAGCTGAATCAGATCGGAACCATTTCCGAGACTCTGGAGGCCATCAAGATGGCTCACAAGGCAGGATGCACAGCGATCGCTTCCCACCGCTCCGGCGAGACGGAGGACACCACCATTGCAGATCTTGCAGTAGCGCTTAACACCTGCCAGATCAAGACCGGCGCTCCCAGCCGCAGTGAGCGGGTGGCGAAATACAACCGTCTCTTAAGAATTGAGGAGCAGCTGGGCGGCGGGGCCGTATTTCCAGGCATGGAAGCTTTCAACCGTAGACAGAAACTGTAGATAAATAGAAAAACGCGTCTGTATGGAATGGGACGACGGAAAAATTATACGCAAAACCGTATAAACATAGATGGAAAGCATAAAGACAGCCTCTAGCTTCGGCCGGAGGCTGCCTTTTCGCGCATTTCTCTGGGAGATACGCCGAAATTCTTTTTAAAGGCCCGTCGGAAGGAGGCCGCGTTGTTGTAGCCGGTGTACTGGTACAGTTCCGAGACAGAGGCCGCAGAATCAAGCACCAGCTCCTTGGCTTTTGCCATGCGCAGTTTTTCAAGATACACAGAGAAATTCTCCGATACCTCTTTTTTAAAAAGAAAGCTGAAATAGTTCTCCGAGATATGGAATTCTTCGGATATCTTGGAAAGGGACAGGGAGGCGTCCATATAGTTGGCATTGATATAGTCCTGGATCCGCTGGATCAGTTCATGGGAATCACTGCCGGAGGTGTAAAAGCTGCACAGCTGCAGGGCAATGGACTGCAGGGTATCCAGATTGATCTCCTTTTCAAAACGGCGGTCGATGAGATCCAAAAGCTCTTTTTTCTCCGGCGTATCTGCCAGAGCAGGATCCAGGGCACGGCGTTTGCGAAACAGCACGGCCCGGACATCGGCAACCAGCCAGCGAAGCTGTGTAAAGGAGAGGGTGCGGCGCTCCAGATTCTCTTCTTTTAAGCGGGCGAATACCTCTTCCGCCTGATCACTGCTGCCGGTGGAGATAAAGCCGCTAAGCTGTACTGCCAGGCTTTCCGGGAAATAATAGACATCTGTGGAGGCGGCCAGGTGCAGGCTGCTGGTGACGCAGCGGCGGTCTGTGGTCAGAGACCAGGCGTTGCGAGCTTCCTGATAGGATTTCCAGATATAGGAAACTACCTCGTAGATATTTCCAAAGCCGCCTACGATCTCGATATCATAAAGCTTTAAGAGCTCCTGATGGAGGGAGAGGAAAGCCTGCATATTCCGGTCCGTATTCTCCTGATCGGAAAGGCTGGGGGAGAGGGCGATCAGACAGGCAAATACAGCGTCCCCCGGCTTATAGATGTAACCTGTATCGGGAAAATACCGCTTTAATGCTTCACGAACCAGGATATCATAATTCTGGATGCACAGCTTCAGGTTTTCTGCGTCCAGATGGCTGGACTGACGGGGGGCAACACCGGCATAGAGTACCTGATACCGGCAGTCCTCCCGCTTCAGTCCAAGCTCCGAGGTGATCCGATCCATCTGCTCATTAGTCGTGATACTGCCTTCCATAAGCCTGCGGATATAGGACTCTGAGACCAGAGGCTTTGCCTGCTCCACCATAGAAGTCAGGGCAGACGTCAGATGGGTCTGGCTCTCCAGTTCACTGCTTAAGTGGGCCACCGGCCGGCTGTTGTAGGCGGTGAGCAGGATGATAAATCCCCCTTCCAGAAGGATGGTAAGGACAATCAGAGCTACAGACAGCTTCTGATAATTTCCGGTAGAATAATAAAGGGTAGAAGAGGGCTGCACCAGATACCAGTTCCAGCCATTGTATTCGGAAGAAGCGTTTACTGCGCTCATGGAGCGTCCGTTTTCCTTAAATGCCGCCGCGTCTGCCTGATAGGACAAGGACGGTAAAAGGGAAGGATCTGTGGCGGGAGCTTCCGAACCGCTGATGGAAAAGCAGGGCCTGCCCTCTTTGTCCAGTGCGCAGACCATATAGTCCCCTGCCGTGCTGCTTTCAGGAAAAAAGCTTTCCAGGCTGCTGCGGTCGATCATAAACATAAGGATGCTGTTTACATCTCCGCTGATGGAGATGAGGGAATTGTTGACAGGACAGATATAAAGGTAGCTTTCTCCGTCATTTAAGGAAATAAACCGCCGCCAGTTGTTGGGATTCATCAGGTCATCGGAGAGGGAATACTGAAACAGTCCCTGATACTGAGAATTGTATTTCTGGGCCAGGCTAAGTTCGGAAAAATAGTTAGAGGACAGGATATACCCGCTTTTTTCCAGGTACACAAAAAGCTGCCCTCCCGCGATCAGCTGTTCAGGGGGCAGAATAAGGCCAAGCTGTTCCTGGACCTGCCAGGCCGTGTAGGAAAAAGCGGCGTCCTTCGGATCTCCGAAATCTGCCAGTGTCTTAAAAAGAGAACTGGAAGAAAGCTGCAGGCTGGCCGCATGGATCTGCTTTAACAGATCATCCGTCTGGCGGATGGAAGAGGAGAGGCTGCTTTTTGCCTGGGAATTCAGCCCTCTCTGCAGATGACGGTAGGAGGTATGATAAAAAATCGCTGCACTGATCAGCATCAGTGCCAGTACCAGACTGTATGAAATGGCAAGTCTGTTTTTAAAGGATAGATTCTTAAGTGTTTTCATAGGCATTATTATAATATAGGAGCTGAATGGAATCAATAGGAAATCAGTAAAAAAGTATGGGAATCATAAAATATGCGCGTTTTACCGTACATATCTTATGACAAGGTGAAAAAACATCTAAATTGTTAAAATATAAACAAACTGATGGCTTAGACAGTAAATCTATGAAATATGTACAACAAAATGAAATTTTAGCCGTTGAAATCAAGTAAAAACAGTGATAGTTTGTAAGTACACAAAAAATGCGTGTGATGCGATCAGCATACGAAATCTATGATTCGGAGGAAATGACATGAGAAAAGGATGGAAGCAGACTGCCGCAGCTGCACTGGCTGCGGTAATGGCTGCGTCACTGCTTGGCGGCTGTGGCCAAAAGAGCGGCACAGAGTCGGAAAAGGTAGAAAAATATACGGCGGACGGAGAACTGGTAAAGCCTGAAAAAATCACCGTCATGACAGATGGAACCGTCTTTACAAAAAGAAACGGAAGAGACGCACTGGAAAAAAGATGGGAGGAACTTACCGGAATCGATCTGGAGTTTATTCAGCCGGACCACAGCGCCTACTATGATGTGGTGGGCCAGACCTTTGCTTCTGGTGAGAAGAACTGGCCGGACGTGATTCTCTTAAGCTCCACCTATTACAGCGGCTATGCGGAAGAGGGCGCGCTGTGGGACATGACAGATACCTTTGAAAACTCTGACTTAAAGAAATCAGGAAGAATTACCGGCGAGGATGTCATCGACGGTATGCGTATCAACGGAAAGCTCTACGGCCTTCCTGTAAACCGCGGCGGCGGCTGTATTACCTATGTAAAGAAAAAATGGCTGGACAACTGCGGTCTGGATGTTCCAACTACCTATGATGAATACCTGAATATGCTGAAGGCATTTACAGAAGGAGATCCCGACGGGAATGGCGTCAACGGGGATACATATGCTCTTTCCGCAGCCGGCTTTATGGGCGAGGAAGCTCCGTATACCAATTATCTGCCGGAGTTTTATCAGGATGCCTACCCCTCCTTTACTAAGGATGAAAACGGGCGCTGGTATGACGGCTTTATGGAGCAGAACTTTAAGGACGCTCTGCTTCGTTTAAGAGACGCCTATGTAAAGGGATATATTGATAAGGAAACACTGACAAACGGTACCAGCGACGTGCGCAATAAGTTTTATGAGGATCGCAGCGGCGTATTTACCTACTGGGCCGGAACCTGGGCGGAGAATTTAAGAAGCAACCTGGCTAAAAACGGTCTGGATGACGAACTGATCCCTCTGCCTCCCATCAAGGAATTGGGAAACTACACGGAGAGAACGCCTGCGGTATGGTGCATCACCAACTCCTGCAAATACCCGGAAGCCGTTTATAAGTATTTTATTGAGTCCATGATGGACGGCGGCGATATGCAGACTCTTTGGACTTATGGCGTAGAGGGCGTACACTGGTCTACCAAGGCGGAGACGGTGTGCGGAAATACCTACGAAGAGGGTCAGTTCCATGGCCTGGAAAGCCTTGATAAGCCGGGAACCCAGTACACCAAGGGCCTTATGGATCCCACCCTTTCCATTGTAAAATGGGACAGCGATCCGGGAATCGATTCTGTGGCTCCGGCTGCCAAGACCTCACAGGAGATCTTCAATGAGAACTGCAAGCAGGCGCTGATGGTGCCTTCCACTACAGAGATGGCTACCTACAACGGTGATCTGACGACATTGAAGCGTTCTATTGTGGCAGACGTAGTAGTACAGGGTATGTCCATTGATGAGGCATATCAGCGCTTTGAGAAAGAGCATGGTGTGAAGTGGTCCAATATGATCGTGGATTCTCTCAATCATCTGGCAGCCACCGAGCAGTAAAAGGAAACGACATTGAAATTTGGAGGAAAATGGAATGAAAAAAGAGACATCCAACCCCGGCACCGGGGTGGTGCATAAAAAATCTCTGAAGCAGCAGTTATATTATTACAGAAGCTTCTATGTTATGTTTTTGCCTGTATTTATCTTTGCGGTAGTGTTCCACTACCTGCCCATGCTGGGAATCCGGTACTCCCTGTTCAGCTACAAAGGTATTAAGGCTCCGGAGTTTGTAGGACTGGCTAATTTCGAGCGTATGTTCTCCATGCCCGGATTCTGGAGTGCGTTTGGCAATACCATCCTGTTAAGTGTGGTAAAGCTTTTGCTCAATACTTTTATGGCAGTTGCGATCTCTATCCTGTTAAACGAGCTGCGTTTTATGAAGTTTAAAAAGGTAACACAGACCATCGTGTATCTGCCCCACTTTATGTCATGGGTAGTAACGGCTTCTGTATTTACGCTGATCCTTTCACCCGGCGATGCAGGCCTTGTAAATTCCATCCTTATCAAACTGGGAATTGTCAAAGAAGGCATTTACTTCTTAGGCGACAAGGACTGGTGGAGAACAATGTTCTACGTCATCAATATCTGGAAGGACACCGGCTGGGGAACCATTATATTCATGGCTACCTTATCGGGCATCAATCCTGAACTGTACGAGGCTGCGTCCATGGACGGCGCGGGGCGCTGGAATCAGATCCGCTACATCACTCTGCCGGCCCTTGCCAATACCATTATCACTGTGCTGATCTTAAACCTTGCAAAGGTTATGAACCTGTTTGAGTCCGTATTCGTACTGCAGAACGATGCAGTTATCCAGAAGGCAGATGTGCTTCAGACCTACATCTACACCCAGACCTTCAACTCCGGAGCCCTTCCTGACTTCGGATATACCACAGCGGTCAGCGTGACGGCATCTGTGGTAGGCTGTATCCTGGTGCTGCTGTGCAACCGCGCAAGCTACAAGGTACGCGGCAGAGGTATTGTATAGGAGGAATGTAAACCCATGAAAAAGAAAAATCTGACTGTTTTTAATGTGATATCAGTCATCATATTTATCCTGATCAGCCTGATCATGCTGATTCCCATTTACAAGGTGCTGGTGGACTCCTTTGACTTAAAGACTGCTTATGGTATGCGGCTTTTGCCAAAACAGTTCGGTCTTGACGGATATATTTCCGTATTTACCAACCCCACGCTGTTTCAGCCATTTTTGATCTCCTGCGTCACTACCATTGCAGGAACCTTTGCCGGTCTTGCCATCTCTACCCTGGGCGCTTATGTGCTGATCCAGTGGAAGATGCCAGGACGCAAGCTGTTAGCCAATTTCCTGCTTTTTACCATGATTTTTAACGGTGGTATGATCCCTACTTACCTGGTTATGAAAACACTGGGCCTGACGAATACCTTGTGGGTGGTTATCCTGCTTCCGGCGATCAATGTATACAATCTGGTGCTGATGAGAAACTTCTTTGAGGGCATCCCGGCCAGCCTGTTTGAATCTGCCGAGATTGACGGCTGTTCTCCTATGGGAACCTTCTTTAAGATCGTGCTTCCCTTATCCAAGGCGGCCTTAACAGCTATCGGCCTGATGTTCGCAGTCCAGTACTGGAACGATTACACCAACTATAAGCTTTACATTACAAATGAAAACCTGTATAATTTCCAGATGAAGCTGCGCTCCCTGATCATGGGAAGCGACCTGCCTTCCGCGGTGGGAAGCGCGACTGAGAACACGATCAAGAATGCGGCCGTTATTGTGGCCATCCTTCCATTCGTGATCATATACCCGTTCTGCCAGAAATATTTTATTTCCGGCGTGAACATCGGCGCTGTCAAGGAATGACAGACGCAGGGAGGAGAAACGCATGAGCGCTGGGACTTACAGAAATCCAATTTTATACGCAGACTACTCCGATCCGGATGCTATCCGGGTCGGGGCGGACTATTACATGGTGGCATCTTCGTTTACATATCTTCCGGGGGTGCCTCTCCTTCATTCCAGGGATCTTGTCCACTGGGAGATCATTAATTATTGTGTGCCTGCTCTGCCTTTTGAGAAATACGACCGGCCGGCCCACGGTTCCGGAACCTGGGCACCGTCCATCCGTTATCATAAGGGAGAGTTTTTTGTGTTTATCCCCCTTCCTGACGAGGGGATATTCGTGGCCCGTTCCAAAGACCCCAGGGGAACCTTTCAGCTGAACCGCCTGTGCGAGTCAAGGGGCTGGATCGATCCCTGTCCTTTCTGGGATGAGGACGGAAAGGCATACATGGTATTTGCCTATGCAAGAAGCCGCTGCGGCATCAAGCACCGGCTGGCCCTGGCAGAGATAGACCCGGAGTGTACGGGGCTTAGAGGAGAACCGAGGGTGATTTTTGATGGAACGCAGCTTGCGCCTACCAGCGAAGGGCCAAAGATGTATAAAAGGAATGGCTGGTATTATATACTGATGCCCTCCGGCGGCGTTGCCACCGGTTGGCAGTCGGCTCTGCGGGCAAAGGATATCCAGGGACCCTATGAGTATAAGATTGTGATGCATCAGGGCAATACGGCTGTAAACGGCCCCCATCAGGGCGCCTGGGTAGATACGCCGGAAGGGACGGACTGGTTCATTCATTTTCAGGATGTGGGAGAACTGGGACGCATCGTTCATTTGCAGCCTATGTGTTTCCAGGAGGATTGGCCTTTTATCGGCTGTGAGAGGAACGGAGACATGATTGGCGAACCGGTAGAAGAGTGGGAGCTGCCGGTGAAGGAAGCGCTGGTCTGCCGGATTGCGGATTCCGATGAATTTGAAAACGGAAGGCCGGGACTGCAGTGGCAGTGGCAGGCTAATCCAAAGGAAACGTATTTCGCACAAAAAAGGGGCCCAAAAGTCCTGCGTCTGGCCTGTCTGGCCAATGGGGAGCGGGAAAATCTGCTCTGGTATGCCCCCAATGTGATGACACAGATTCCACAGTCGGCGGCATTTACCGCCGAGGTAAAGCTTGCACTGGCCGGCGATGAGGATGACGGCAGGACCGCAGCCGGCGACGGAGATATGGCAGTCCTTGGAATGACGGGCCATCACTACGCATTTGGAGGCCTTGAACGGGAAAAAGACAAAGTTTGGCTGCGCCTTTACGAGGGCTTCGTAACGGGCAAGGAATTTGAGGGAGAGGCCATGGAGGGCCTGGTGTTTTCAAAGGAATGGAAGGAGAAAAGCCCCTTATGGCTGCGGATGGAGCTTTCGGAGAATAAGAAATTTTCCTTCTCTGCCTCAGAGGACGGAGAGAATTTCTGTCCTGTCGGTCCTGCCTTTCATCTGGAAAAGGGCACATGGACCGGCGCAAAACTCTGCCTTTGGGCCTGTAACCGCAGAAATGAACCGTCAGGAGGATGGGGTGAATATGATTACATACACATCAGCCACAAGACAGAACGCTGAGGAAGCTTTTGAGGCTGCCCTGGCAGGTGATCTGAAAAGGGTTCAAAAGCTGGCGGACTACACCTTCCACATGGAAACCTGCGATGAGGAGGGAAACAGCCTTCTGCACTATGCAGTCCGCGGAGGGAATCTGAAGCTGGTCCGCTTTCTCACAGAGGTCTGCGGTCTGGATCCGTCCTGGGCCAATAAAGCCCTGGTGACGCCCTTTGACCTGGCTCACAGGCAGGCGGAGGCAGAAGGGCCGGGGAGTAACGCCGCAGAGATTGAGGCCTGGATGGCTTTATGGTGCGGCTTTGACTATGAATCCTGCTACCGTAATCCCATCCTTAGGGGAATGTATCCCGATCCCAGCATTGTGCGGGTAGGAGAAGATTACTATATGGTAAATTCCAGCTTTGTATTTTTTCCCGGTATTCCCGTGTCTCATTCAAGAGATCTGGTTCACTGGGAAACCATCGGCTATGTGATGGCGGATCCCTGCTGGGCGAAGGAGCATCTGGGGCCTCTGGAAGGCGGACGCGGCTTCTGGGCACCGGATATCAGCTATCATAACGGCTGGTTTACCGTATGTGCAACCCTCAGGCTTAATGATGATGCAGACTGTATTCAGACCCAGTTTGTTTCCCGTTCCCGAAGGCCTGAAGGCCCTTATGGGGAACCGGTGATCCACAGAGTAGCAGGCATTGATCCTTCTATCTTTCATGATGAGGATGGCCGCTCCTATATGCTCCTTAACCGGGGGGCACGGATTATGGAAATCTCAGAGGATGGCAAAGAGTGCCTCTCCAAACCACAGCTTATCTGGTACGGCTGGGACAAGCACGGGCCGGAAGGGCCCCATATCCTTAAAAAGGACGGCTGGTATTACTGCTTTTTAGCCGAGGGCGGCACCGGAATGGGACATAAGATCACGGTGGCCCGCTCCAGACAGCTGATGGGGCCATATGAGGACTGCCCCTATAATCCCATTATGACGCAGAAGGATCCGGCGGCAGCCATCCAGTGCTGCGGCCATGGAAAACCGGTGAGCACACCAGACGGCCGCTGGTATATGGTGTATCTCTGCTCCCGGTATCTGGAAAATAAATGGGGGATGCTGGGGCGGGAAACCTGTCTGGATGAGATCAACTGGACTGCGGACGGCTGGCCGGTGGTAAATCAGCGGAAGGGTCCTTCCTATATGGCAAAACGGCCGTTGGGGACTTCGTATGTCCAGAAAGCCTCCGGCCTTCCTTATAGCGGCTGGCTCTGCCCCAGGACCATCGACGGCTCCCGAATCACCGTGTTTGAGGACGGCTGCCTCCAGATCCGGGGAGAGGCAATGGATTTGAATGACAGAGCCTGCGGCAGCCTGCTGGTGAAACGGCAGCCGGACTTTAACTTTACCTGTGAATATGAGATGTGGGCTCCCGGTAAAGACGGATATCAGGATGCCGGGCTGACCCTGTATTATGATGAAAATACCTACATTAAGTTTGGCATAAAAGGAGACTGCCTTTTTGTGGAGGAATACGTGGATAACGCCTATATCCGCAGACAGGAAGGAAAGTTTGTGCCGGGAACCGGGCCGGTTTTCTTAAAAATCGTCACAGAAGGGCTCAATCGGACCTTTTATGTAAATCAAGAGAAATTTTGTACCTTTGAGGGTGTTACATCCATCTGCTCAGAGGGATTAAAAAAAGGAAAACGCTTTACAGGCGCGATGACAGGAGTGTACAACAATGGAACGAATCTTATATGCTGGAGACAGCACCGTAGCATTTAACAAGATCAATACATATCCCCAGACCGGTATGAGCCAGGCCCTGCCTTTGTATTTAAAAGATGATATACAGGTATTAAGCTTTGCCAAAAACGGCCGGAGCACCAAATCCTTTATCGCAGAGGGGCGTCTGGCGGCCATTGAACGGGAGTTAAAGGAAGGGGATTATCTCTTTGTCCAGTTTGGCCACAATGACGCAAAGCCCGATGAGGCGCGTCACACGGATCCGGCTACAGACTTTAAGGAAAATCTTCTGACCTTTGCCAAAGCGGCGCAGGATCACGGCGCGAAGGCAGTATTCATCACTCCCATCGCAAGACGGCTGTTTGATGAAAAGGGAAGGTTTAAGAAGGGCAGTCATGGCGCTTATCCCACAGCCATGAAGGAGGCTGCTGCAAAAGCCGGTGTTCCTGTGGTGGATCTGACTGCCGTGACCGAGCAGTATCTGGCCGGGGTTGGGGAGCTTTGGAGCCGTCCGCTGTTTGTATGGCCAAAGGACAATACCCATTTAAAATATGAAGGAGCCGTTATGATGGCTGGTTTCCTGGCCAGGGGCCTGCGGGCACTGGGGGAGCCTTACAGCAGTCTGTTGGCAGAGGAGAAAGAGGGGGAATAATAAAAAATGGACAGATATCAGGAAATGGAGCGGCGCTTTGCCGCCTGTTATCAAAAGCACGGGGAGCACTCTGTGCTGGTGCTGCTGGAATTTTACAGGGGGCAGTATCACAAATTCCTGCTGTCTACCGTCTTTTTTGTACTGAAACATTCTCCCTCCCTGCTTTCGCCCCTGCTGATTGCCAATGTAATCAATGGTGTTATTGAAGGCGGCGAAGCAGGGCGAAGGGCGATTCTTATCAATGCAGGGATCTGGCTGGGGCTTTTAACCATCCATCTTCCTGCGAACTGGATTCACAACCAGTTAAAAAGCCGGGTGATCCGAAACACGGAGGCCGGTCTGCGGGCGGCTCTGGTGCGGAAACTTCAGGAACTGTCTATCCCATACCATACAGGCAGCCAGTCCGGCCGTCTGCAGTCGAAGATCATGCGCGATGTGGAAGCTGTGGAAACACTGTCCTCTCAGCTGTTTGTAAATCTGCTGAATATCGTGATGAACCTGGTGATCACCTTATCCATCACCGCCGTGAAAAACCGGCTGATCCTTTTGTTCTTTGTGCTGGTTGCGCCTGTGGCCGCAGCGGCGGTGGTGGCCTTCCGGGCAAAAATCCACAGAGAAAACCGCTCGTTCCGTCAGGGTATGGAGGAGACCAGCGCCCGTGTGATGGAGATGGTGGAAATGGTGCCTGTAGCCAGAGCCCATGCCCTGGAAGATAAGGAGGCGGCCCGGATCAGCGCCCTGCTGGAGGAGACCGCCAACCGGGGCTATCGTCTTGATATGGTTCAGGCCCATTTTGGAGCGGTCAGCTGGGTGGTATTTCAGGTATTCCAGGTGGTGTGCCTGGCCGTTTCCGGTTTTATGGCCATGTCCGGCCTTATAAAGGTGGGGGATGTGACCTTTTACCAGTCCAGCTTTACCACGGTGGTCAATCAGTTTTCGGCTCTGATTAACCTCCTGCCCATTCTCACAAAGGGACTGGAATCCGTCTCTTCCATCGGTGAGGTGCTTTCCTCTGATGATGTGGAGTGCAATGAGGGGAAGGAGGAGCTGGCCTCGCTAAAGGGCGACTATTTATTTAAACAGGTCAGCTTTGCTTATCCGGGCGGGGAAAAGGAAGTGCTCAGCGGCCTGGAACTTTCGGTCAGACAGGGAGAGACCATCGCCCTGGTGGGAGAGTCGGGATCGGGAAAGACCACGATATTAAATCTTCTGATCGGCTTTATCCTGCCTTCTAAGGGAGAACTGCTGATCGACGGGAAAGATATAAAGGGACTGAACCTGAGGAGCTACAGGCGGTTTATATCGGTGGTGCCTCAGACCCCGGTGCTGTTTACGGGAACCGTCCGTGAAAACATTACCTACGGTCTGGAACACGTAAGCGAGGAACAGGTGAGACAGGCCGTAGAGGCCGCCAATCTGTCCGGCGTCATCGAAAAACTTCCTCAGGGGCTTGACACCATGATTGAGGAGCATGGGGCGAACCTAAGCGGCGGCCAGCGTCAGAGAATCTCCATTGCCAGAGCGCTGATCCGGGATCCCCAGGTGATCATCCTTGATGAGGCCACCTCGGCTCTGGACAGCATCTCGGAGGCAGAGATCCAGGAAGCTCTGGAGCGCCTTACGAAGGGACGGACCACTTTTATTGTGGCTCACCGTCTGTCTACGGTCCGGGGAGCGGACCGGATTCTGGTCATCGGACGGGGCAGGATCAGAGAACAGGGGAGCTACCAGGAACTGATGGAGAGAAAAGGAGAATTTTACCAGATGGAACAGCTTCAGAGAATGGTGAGGTAAAGAGATATGCTGCGATATGACGGACCAGTTATTACGTTTTTGATGAAACTTGGAGATATGGTGATCCTCCATGTGCTCTGGCTGCTTTGCAGCCTGCCAGTGATTACCGCAGGGCCTTCTGCGGCTGCCGCACACTATGTAGCGTTAAAGCTGGTAAGGGATGAAGGGAGTTCCGTAGTTTCCATGTTTTTTAAGGCCTTCCGGGCCAATTTCCGTCAGGCGCTGCCTCTGGGGCTTATAAGCCTCTTTGCAGGGGCGGTGATCGGCGCGGATCTCTATCTGCTTTCCGGGCCGGCGCAGATGGGAGGGGCGGCAGGGTTTTGCATGATGGTTCTTACTGTGTTCTTGACGATCATCTACGGGATTACTCTGCTCTGGCTGTGGCCGGTGCTTGTGACCTATGAGACAACCTGCCTTGGTGCAGTCCGCAGCGCATTTTTCATGGCGGCGGGCAACTGGGGAGAGACTTCTGTCATGGTGCTGCAGGATCTTGTTCTGGGGATCCTGGCCGTGGTCAGTATCGCCTTTTTACCCCAGGCGGCGGTTATTTTTGCCATTTTCGGCTGTCCTTTGTTTTTCGTAGTCAATGCTTTTCATATAAGAAGAGCCTTTGACCGGCTGAAGGAGGCTGGAAGGGAAATGCAGGAGAAGGAGGAAGAAGGGAATGGATGAAAAGCAAAAACGGATCCTGGCAGTGAGCCGCTACTATGACAGTCTGGATGGGATGATGAAAAAATACGACCGGCTGGGAAGAAAAGAGGCCTTTGGCGGAGGGGATCAGGAGGAATGGAAACGGTGGAAACAGAGGGCAGGAAAACACCTCTGGGAACTGCTTGGAATGGACGAGATGGAAAACTGCCCTCTGTGTCCAAAGCTCTTGGAGCGAACAGAGCTTTTCGGAGGAATTATCAGGGAGAAAGTTCTGCTGCAGACAGAACCGGATGTCTGGATGCCGGTATATATCCTGATCCCGCCGGCAAAGGAGGGACGCCCAGGCTGCGTCCTGGCCCCTCATGGCCACCAGGGAGCGGGAAAATACAGTGTGGCAGGCTGCAGGGAGATTCCTGCCGTGGCAGAGGCCATTGACCGGTTCCACTATGATTACGGCCTCTATCTGGCAAAACTGGGCTATGTTGCACTCTGCCCCGATGCCAGAGGCTTTGGAGAACGGAGAGACAAGGCCTTTCAGAAAGAGGAAGAGGAGGCATTTATGCGGGGAACCTGCTTCCATCTGGCCCATATGGCGGAGCCTCTGGGCATGACCGTGGCGGGAATGAATACCTGGGACCTGATGCGGCTGATCGACTACGTCGAGGAGAGGGGAGAGTGGCGCACCGACGATCTGGGCTGCGTGGGCTTTTCCGGCGGCGGCCTGCAGACCCTTTATCTGGCAGCCCTGGACGACCGCGTCCGCCGGGCTGTGATCAGCGGCTATCTCTATGGCTTTAAGGATTCGCTTCTGGAATTAAATGGAAACTGCAGCTGCAATTATGTCCCCGGCCTCTGGAAAGCCTTTGACATGGGAGATATTGCTTCCCTGATCGCCCCACGGCCGCTGGTGATTCAGTCAGGCTGTTCTGATCACCTCAACGGCCCCAGAGGAATCAAAAATGCAGATGAACAGGTAGAGATCATCCGTTCAGCCTACCGCCTAAACGGAGCGGAGGATCGGCTGATCCATCATCACTATGAAGGCGGCCATCAGTTTCACGAGGAAGATCTGAAGGAGGATCTGGAGCGCATGGAAAAGGATTGCAGATAAATGGGGAATTTTAGAAAAATATCTTCTAAAATCTGGAAATTTCAGAAGATAACTGAAAAAAATTCTCAATAAGTAAATGTTGGATTTGACTAACCGGTTTCCGTTTGGTAAATTATGCGTATAGAACCTGAAAAATATGTGAGGGCTCTGTGAGGGAGCAGAGAACATATGCAAAGAGTCAGAAAGGACAGTGATGGCATGAAGCAGCACAGATTCTGGGCCCTGGCGATGGTATTTTGCCTGGGTATGACGCTCTATACTGGATACAGGCATAAGTAATTTGACCCACTCAAATCACAAAGACAGATCAGGAGGATAAAAAATGTTAGACGTAGATAAGATGAAGAAAATCGGATTGTTCGCAGGCGGCGTGCTGTTCGGTACAGCAGGCGTAAAGGTACTGGCAAGCAAGGATGCCAAGCGCTTTTATATCAACTGTCTGGCAGCCGGCCTTCGCGCAAAGGACTGCGTGATGACTACAGCCACTAACATTCAGGAGAACGCAGAGGATATTCTGGCAGAGGCAAAGGCCATCAATGACGAGCGCTGCAAGGAGGAAGTATTCGAGGACGAGAGCGCGCCCGAGGAAGCATTTGCGGAGGAGACCGCTCCTTTAGAGGCATAAAACAGCGACAGATAATATAAAAACGGGGGCCTGGGGAGCAGATACATTTCCCAGGTCCTCTTTTATGAGGAGAACCGCAATGAAATTTTCCATCAAACATGAGATAAAGGGCCGGCTCAGGGTCCATATTTACCAGAAGGGGGCCATGACCCTGCGTCAGGCAGACCTCCTTCAGTATTATCTGGGAACACTCTGCGGGGTAGAATCGGCAAAGGTGTATGAGCGTACCGCAGATGCGGTGGTGGTTTATAAGGGAGACCGTCAGGATATCCTGGAAAGCATCTGCCGCTTTACCTATGAGGACGAAGGCTTAAAGGAGCTTGTTCCGTCGGCCAGCGGCCGCGCCTTAAACAGGGAGTACAAAGAAAAGCTGATTCAGAGGGTTATGATACGGGCCGCTACAAAGGTATTTTTCCCCGGCTGGCTGAGAGCCGCCTACACAGCCGTCAGCGCCGTCCGCTATGTATACCGGGGCCTTTGCTGTCTGCTCCAGGGCCGTCTTGAGGTCGAGGTGCTGGACGCCACCGCAATTTCCGTATCCATCATCCGGAGGGATTTTGACACCGCAGGCTCTGTTATGTTCCTACTTGGTATCGGCGGCCTTCTGGAGGAATGGACGCACAAAAAGTCCGTAGGCGACCTGGCAAGAAGTATGTCCTTAAATATTGAAAAGGTATGGCAGAAAACCGGGGACGCAGAGGTGCTGGTTCCCGTATCCTCCATCCGTGAGGGTGATTTCATTACCGTCCATCTGGGAAACGTGATCCCTCTTGACGGCATTGTGACAGAGGGCGAAGCCATGGTCAACCAGGCTTCCATGACCGGAGAATCCATACCGGTAAAGAAAGAGAAGGGATCCTATGTCTATGCGGGAACTGCCGTAGAGGAAGGGGAGATTACCCTACAGGTAAAGAGCGCCCAGGGATCCACCCGTTTTGAGCGTATTGTTCAGATGATCGAGGATTCTGAAAAATTAAAATCTGCGGTGGAGGGGAAAGCCTCCGGCCTGGCCGATGCCCTGGTTCCCTGGAGCCTGGGGGGGACAGCCCTGACCTGGCTTATCACCAGAAACGCCACCAGGGCGATTTCCATCCTGATGGTGGACTTTTCCTGTGCTTTAAAGCTTGCCATGCCTCTTGCGGTGCTGTCGGCCATGCGTGAGGCCGGCAGCCGCCACATCACAGTCAAGGGCGGCAAATTTTTAGAGGCAGTGGCCCAGGCGGACACCATCGTATTTGACAAGACAGGAACTCTTACAAAGGCAGAACCAGTAGTAGCCGACATTGTTCCCTTTAACGATATGAGCCGGGATGAGCTGTTAAAGACAGCCGCCTGCTTAGAGGAACATTTCCCTCATTCCATGGCCAACGCAGTGGTTAAGGAAGCGGCCAGACGGGGACTGATTCACGAGGAGATGCACTCCAAGGTGGACTATATTGTTGCCCATGGAATCGCTACTTATGTAAACGGAACACGCGTGATCATCGGCAGCCATCATTTTGTATTTGAAGATGAAGGCTGTGAGATTCCTGAGGCGCGCAGGGAGGAATTTGAGGCTCTGCCGCCCTCCTATTCCCATCTGTATATGGCAATGGGCGGAAAGCTGGCAGCGGTTATCCTCATTGAGGATCCTCTTCGGGAAGAGGCGGGCCAGGTGATACGCTCCTTAAAAGAACTGGGCATCAGGAAAGTAGTCATGATGACCGGAGACAGCGAACGCACCGCCAGGGCCATTGCACAGCGGGTAGGCGTGGATCAGTATTTTTCGGAGGTGCTGCCTGAGGACAAGGCAGGCTTTGTGGAGCGGGAAAAGGCCGCCGGCCGCAAGGTGATCATGGTGGGGGACGGGATCAATGATTCACCGGCCCTTTCAGCCGCAGACGCCGGCATCGCCATCAGTGAGGGGGCGGCCATTGCAAGAGAGATCGCCGATATCACCATATCTGAGGAGGATTTATATCAGCTGGTTACCTTAAAGGCCATCAGCAACCGTCTTATGAGCCGGATTAACTGGAATTACCGTTTCGTAATCAGCTTCAATCTGGGACTGATCCTCATGGGCGTGGCAGGTCTTATCTCTCCCGCGACCTCTGCGCTGCTTCACAATACTTCCACTGTGGCGGTCAGCTTAAAGAGCATGACCGATCTGCTGGATGAAAAAGAAGAGTAAACTGGAAATAATTGTATTTCAATATAGAAAAGAGAGCAGCCGATATCTGCGGCCTGCTCTCTTTTTGCGGGATATACTTAAAAATAAATTGCAAAAATATGACAGGGGATGATAGAATAGCAAGATGGAAAGGAGAGAACAGGGATATGGATATAAATGAAGAGATGAAGATATATATGCAGACCATAGGATTTCTGGATGAGAGTACCAATGATTATCTGTATATATATGACATGATCAGCGACCGTATTTATTTCACGGATAAGATATGTGAAAAATATCCCTTACCTGCGGCGAAAGACCAGGGTATCCCTTTAAACGTCTGGGGCAGCATCGTTTACTCCAGGGATCTGGCGCAGCTTGAGCAGAATTTAGCTGATATTAAAAATGGAATTTCTGATACTCATGATATGGAATACCGGCTGATCGATCGGGAAGGAAACCGTGTGTGGGTCAACTGCCGGGGAAATGTACATACAGATGAGGAAGGCCGGCCGCGGGTTCTTATTGGAAGTGTATCCGAGCTGGCGGCCCGTCTCAGAGTGGATGATCTGACCGGACTGCAGAATTACGATAAATATATAGAGGATATGGGGAAATGTCTTGCAGATACAGATGGATATCTGATGGTTTTAGGCATTGATGATTTCAAACATATCAATGTTAAAAACGGGCGTGTATATGGAAATCGTATCCTTAAAATGATAACAGAGATACTGGAGGAGCACAGCGTACGGCCTATGAAACTGTACCGCATGGCCGGGGATTGCTTTGCAGTGGATTTTCCGCAAAAAAGCCGCGAGGATGTCCTGCAGTTTTACACAGCCGTAAAACAGGAGATTGAAAAGCAGTGTACTGTTTCTGCAGGCGTTGTGCCCTATGAACAGGGCAATGGCATGGATGGAGGAATGATCTACCAGTACGCGGAAAACGCTCTGGACCAGGCAAAAAAAGAAGGAAAAAATACGCTGATATTTTTCTCATCTGAGGATTATCAGAAAAACCTGGAGCAGATCCGGCTGTTAGATGAGATTAAGACGTCTGTCCGGGAGGGATATAAGGGTTTTTTCCTCTGCTATCAGCCTCAGATTACCCAGGATTCCTTTGTTCTTTACGGAGCGGAGGCGTTGCTGCGCTATCAGTCAGATACTCGCGGCCTTGTAGGGCCAGGAGAATTTATTCCCCTGTTAGAGCAGAGCGGGCTGATCTGCGAAGTGGGGCTATGGGCCCTGCGGACGGCAGTAAGACAGTGTGTACTCTGGAGAAAGAAGGTGCCTGATTTTCATATCAATGTAAACATTTCCTATGTGCAGCTGCGTGAAAAGGAGATAGAGGGACAGGTGCTGGAACTTCTGCAGGATGAGGGGCTGCCAGGGGAGGCTCTTACACTGGAGGTGACGGAGAGCATACAGCTTCGGGACTATCCCTATTTTAACCGAATCTTCCACCAGTGGAAACGAAACGGGATACAGATCGCTATCGATGATTTCGGCACTGGCTATTCCAGTTTAAGCTACTTAAAAAGCATTGACATAGACGAGGCCAAGATAGACCGCTGTTTTGTCACCCATATTCAGGAAAATGCCTATCATTACCGCCTGCTCTCCAACATGATCGAGCTGGCTCACAGCGCACAGATCCGGGTTTGCTGCGAGGGCGTGGAGACTACGGAAGAACTGGCTGCCTTAAAGGAACTAAAGCCGGATGTGCTCCAGGGGTTCCTTTTTGCAAAACCCTGCCTTAGGGAGGAGTTTGAGCGGCTCTATCTTGAGGCAGATACCGAGGAATACAAAAAACGCATGGAGCAGGGCCGCTGTTTCAGAAAGCTGCCTGCAAAGAAGGCGGTATATGTTTCAGGCGGGGACCAGGAGGGATATTTAAGTATCCTTGAGGATATTCAGCTGGGCCTCTGGAGGATATGCATGAACGGGGAGACGGGCAGCTGCGAGATGTATGCAGATGCAGTCATGCGCAGTATTATGGGCCTGAAAGAAGAACTGTCCCCAAAAGACTGCTATGCCTACTGGTATAACCGTATCAGCGAGGGGTATTATAACTATGTAGAGCAGGCAGTGGAACAGACGGCCCGGACCGGCAGGATGGTGCAGATAGAATACACCTGGAATCATCCGAAGCGGGGAGCTGTAACCGTGCGGTGTGCGGCAGTGAGACGGCCAGCCCATGGCAAAAAGATCTGTCTGGAAGGATACCATCGGATTATCAGTGATCTGGAAATCCCTGATTTTCTGCCGAATAACCGTCTGAGCGAGCAGTTTGAATACAACGAGAAAAAACAGGCCATTTATTTTCACACCAAGCGGCGTTTGATTGCAGGCGATGCCATAAGAGAGCAGGGATTTCCGGACTGCTGGATCAGAGAACAGATTGTACATCCTCATTTTGCGGCTGAATTTAAAGGTATTTTTAAGAATGTACAGGAAAAAGAGGATGAGAGAGGCAAAGAGATGCTGTTTCTCACAAAGAAAGGGAACTACGAATGGTTTAAGCTGAAGGCAGCTCATTTAAGCCATAAGCAGCAGGACGCAGGTACCATTGCGGTAATTATGGAACCGGCGGATCATGAGCGGGCCATGGAGCTGGAGTATATGAAAAAGTCTGATTTTTACGAGGCTCTGCTCTCGGATACAGTGGCCCATGCGGAGGTGGATGTGGAGAGCGGACATATCATGAAGGCCACCGGCGTATGGGAAACCTATGGGATAGAAAGCAGAGAAGAACGGGCGGACTTTGACAAGGTAGTGCAAAAACAGGTGAGCCTGGTGGTATATCCGGAGGATGAAGAAGAATACCGCAGCCACTTAAATCTCCGCTATATGAAGGAGATGTATAAAAAAGGCGTTCCAACCATGGAACTGTGTTTCAGACGCTATGTCGGGACGCAGCTTTACTGGATGAAGCTGGTGCTCCATGTATTCCAGGACCGGTACACGGAAAATATGTATGCCCTTCTGTATTTGAAAAACATTGATGCTGAGAAAAAGAGGGAGCTGGCTCAGGAAAATGCCGCTACCAGGGATCCGCTCACAAATGTATATAATCGAACTGCCTTTGAAACTGAGGTAAAGCGGTTTATGAATGGGGATGAGCCGGATGCAAAGGGGGCGCTGATCATCCTGGATTTGGATGATTTCAAACAGGTAAATGACCGTTTTGGGCATCTGAAGGGAGATGAGACTCTTAAATTTCTGGCAGAGATTCTTAAGAGTACCTTTAGGAGCCACGATGCCATCGGCCGCCTTGGAGGGGATGAATTTCTGGTGTTTGTAAAGGGAACCATTGACAGAAGCATTTTAGATAAACGGATGGGAGAGCTGCTTGCAAAGGTAGGACGGCTGGGGAAAATCCCTCTGTCCTGCAGCGCGGGAATCCGCCTCGTGGGGGAAAAGGATTTTGACTATAATGAAGACCTGAGAAAAGCAGATGTGGCCCTGTATGCCAGCAAAAAGCTGGGAAAAAACTGCTACAGCTACTACGAGGGACAGACATAAAGAAGCGGCCAGCCTCAGGCCTGTATAGCAGATATGAAAACACCCGGCGTATTCATGAGAAGAATACGCCGGATGTTTTTTAGCGGCCGGCCGCTTCTTTTTTGCGGATGACCGGAAGGATCAGCCCCAGGGCGGTAAGGACAAAGGGGGTGATCACGTTTAAAGCGGTGGAGACCATGTCTCCCTTTACATACATACCAAAGATACAGCAGAAGGCCGTTACGAAAAAGCACCAGATACCGGCTGTCAGAGCGATGCCCTGGCTCTTTACAAAACGGTATTCAGGCTGGAAACGGTCTGCGGCCTTTCTCAAAGCGATATAAGCGGCAAATACCCACAGATAACGCAAAGGCATGGTGACGGAGTTTAACTTATTTAACTGGGTCAATACGGCAGCTGCTCCGGGAACGAAGGACTGGATCAGGATGATACTTCCTGACAGGCAGGCTACCATAAGGATACCGTTAATGTAAGCGCCGTACTTGTTCTTCTTTAACAGTTTGGTAGGAACGAACTGTCTTGCATCCTCATTATCAAGAAGCATACGAAGAGGAGCATCAATGCTGAGCACCAGAGTGGAGAACTGACCGATGGCATTGCAGGCTGCGTAGATGATCAGCAGCAGATTTCCTACATGGTAATACTGTCCCAGCTTCTGGAAGGACCAGTAGGAGCCGTTGGAAACGTAGGAACTGAAACTTTCGGAGCTTTCATTGATAACCGTTGGATCAAACATCATGCCCATGGCGATGGTACCAAGGATGGCGCAGACCATAACCATAATGGCAAGGGCGATCATGCCCTTTGGGAAACCCTTGGACGGATCCTTTACCTTATTTACATAAGGAGAAATTTTCTCGCATCCGCCTACGGCAAATACCAGGATAGAAAGGGAGGTAAAGTATCCCACGTTGAACTGGGGAATCAGCTTGTCCCATGTAAAGTCCACAGAAACATAACCGCCGTTTGGATTGATGACGGGGGCTGCGAACATCATCAGGATATACAGGATGGACATGATGAACATACTGGTTCCCGCGATGGTCGCAAGCTTCTTTAAGGGGTTTAAGCCGCGGCTGGCAACCCAGCAGAAGAACAGGAGAACAGCCAGTGTGGCAAGCTGGATCCAGATGGTGGGGAACTGGTCGTAGGTCGTACCGTTCTGGAAAAACATCCAGCTTAAAGCTTTTAAGCCGCCGCTTCCCTTGCTTGCGATATAGGTAACGTGGCAGGCCCAGTAAGTCCAGCCTGCATAGTAGGCAAACTTGGGATTGATGGTTTCGTGGATCCAGGAACTGACGCCGCCGCCGGAGTGCTTAAAAGCAGAACCCAGTTCGCCTACCATCAGAGCATAGGGGACGAAATAGAGGGCAAACATTAAGATCCAGCTGAAAATGACCTGTATACCATTAAAGTATACGAAGCCGTTGAGTACATTTCCAAAGCCCCAGACCGTGGAAAAGGCCATGAAGGCAAGGGTGTACCATGGGATTTTCTTTGAGTTTTCCATTTGTAACCTTCCTTTTCTAAAGTATAGTACGCTCCCATGAGCGTTAAAACGTGATGCCTGCTTACTATATCATATTTTTCAGCATTATTCAAATAAAAGTAAGTTTTTCTCCCTCTATACGGAAAAATATGTTTTTTATTCGGCACATGAGAAAAAATACTCAATAATCATCTATGCCTTCCACGTGAAATGTGATAGGATTCAAATGAAAGTTAGCAAAAGCTAACATTGCGGCGGGACACAACAGAAGAGGACTGCCGGATCAAGAAGGAGGATACCTATGCAGGATTACAGTCAGTGGGACGGCTTTGAGGGCCGCCTCTGGAAGGAAGAAGTAAACGTAAGAGACTTTATTCAGAACAATTATACTCCCTATGAGGGGGACGAGAGCTTTTTGGCAGGGCCAACGGAGGCAACCGACCGTCTCTGGGGGATTTTACAGGGGCTGCAGAAGGAGGAGAGAGCCAAGGGCGGTGTTCTGGACATGGATACCGATATTGTGTCCGGCATCACCTCCCACAAGCCTGGGTACATAAGCGAGGAGACAAAGGACTTAGAGCAGGTGGTGGGTCTTCAGACAGATAAGCCCTTAAAGCGCGCCTTTATGCCATACGGCGGAATCAAGATGGCAGAGGAAGCCTGCCGCACTTATGGCTATGAGCCAAACCCGGAGCTGCACAAGATTTTTACGGAATACTGCCGCACACACAATCAGGGCGTATTCGACGCATACACCCCCGAGATGAAGAAGGCCCGTCACAGTAAAATCATCACAGGTCTGCCGGATACCTACGGCCGGGGCCGCATCGTAGGCGACTACCGCCGCGTGGCTCTCTACGGCATTGATTTTCTGATCCGTGAAAAGCAGCATGATTTTGCGATCTGCGGTGACGGCACTATGGTAGATGAGACCATTCGCCAGAGAGAGGAGATCAGCCGTCAGATCGGGGCTTTAAAGGAAATGAAAGAAATGGCCCAGTCCTACGGCTTTGACATTTCCCAGCCGGCAACCACGGCCAGGGAAGCGGTTCAGTGGCTTTACTTCGGCTACCTGGCAGCTATTAAGACCCAGAACGGCGCGGCCATGAGCGTGGGACGTATTTCAACCTTCTTGGATATCTATATTGAAAGAGACTTAAAGAAGGGGATTTTAACAGAGGCCCAGGCCCAGGAGCTGATCGATCATCTGGTTATGAAGTTCCGTATGGTGAAATTTGCCCGTATTCCATCCTACAACCAGCTCTTCTCCGGCGATCCTGTATGGGCAACTCTGGAGATGGCGGGAATCGGCGTAGACGGCCGCTCTATGGTGACAAAGAATGACTTCCGTTTCCTCCACACTCTGGAAAATATGGGGCCCAGCCCGGAGCCGAATCTGACGGTTCTCTATTCCTCTGCTCTGCCGGAAGGCTTTAAAAAGTATGCCGCAGACATTTCCATCCGCACCAGCTCCGTGCAGTATGAAAATGATGATGTGATGAAGCCGGTATGGGGAGATGACTATTCCATCTGCTGCTGTGTATCCGCTACCCAGACAGGTAAGGAGATGCAGTTCTTCGGTGCAAGGGCCAATCTGGCAAAATGCCTGTTATATGCTATGAATGGCGGCCGGGATATGAAAACAAAGGAGCAGGTAGGGCCGGAGCTGCGCCCCATTACCTCTGAGTATCTGGATTATGATGAGGTAATCCGCAAGTATGACGTGATGATGGACTGGCTGGCAGGTCTGTATGTAAACACCCTGAACCTGATCCAGTATATGCACGATAAATATTTCTACGAGGCGGCGGAAATGGCCCTCATTGATACCGATGTGCGCCGGACTTTCGCGACAGGAATCGCAGGTTTCTCTCATGTAGTGGATTCCTTAAGCGCCATCAAGTATGCGAGGGTAAAGACCATCCGTGAAGAGGACGGACTGATCATTGATTTCGAGACAGAGGGAGATTTCCCGCGATATGGAAATGATGATGACCGGGCAGACGACATCGCAGTATGGCTTCTTAAGACCTTCCTGGACAAGTTAAAGAAGCGCCATACCTACCGCAATTCAGAGGTGACCACCTCTATCCTTACTATTACGTCTAACGTGGTATATGGAAAGGCCACCGGAAATATGCCAGACGGACGCCGAGCAGGAGAGCCGTTGTCTCCGGGAGCGAACCCATCCTATGGAGCGGAAGCCAACGGCCTTCTGGCATCCTTAAACTCCGTTGCAAAGTTACCCTATGAGTGGGCGCTGGACGGTATCTCCAACACCCAGACCATCAATCCTGATGCACTGGGCCATAATGAGGCGGAGCGCATTGAAAATCTGGTTCAGGTGATGGACGGCTATTTTGACCAGGGTGCGCACCATCTGAATGTAAACGTGTTCGGAACGGAGAAGCTCATTGACGCTATGAACCATCCGGAGAAGGAGGAGTACGCCAACTTTACCATCCGCGTATCCGGCTATGCAGTGAAGTTTATTGACCTGACAAAGGAACAGCAGATGGATGTAATTTCCAGAACCTGCCACAAGGCAATGTGAGAACGGGAATAAAAGACGGTTATACATAAAAAGTTAAGAACCGGTCCGGGGAAACGTATTTTCCCTGGACCGGTTCTGCCGGTTGGAGATAGGGGATTTACATACCCAAAGCCGGCAGGGAAAACAGGACAGAGGAGAATTGCAGATGGAAACACAGGAAAGAAGGAGAGAAGATGTACAGGGGCAGGTTCATTCTATGGAAACCTTCGGGCTGGTAGATGGGCCGGGAGTCCGGTTTGTGGTATTTTTACAGGGATGTCAGATGCGCTGCCGCTATTGCCACAACCCGGAAACCTGGCCTGCGGAAGGCGGAACCATGTGGGGGGCAGGGAAACTGTTTGAGCATATATACCGCTACAGGAGCTACTGGAAGAAAAAGGGACAGCCAAACGGCGGGATCACAGTCAGCGGCGGCGATCCTCTTTTGCAGCCGGAATTCGTGGCAGAGCTTTTTGCCTTTGCAAAGGAAAAGGGTGTCCATACGGCCATTGATACATCTGGAAATCCGTTCTCTTTAAACTCCCCTTATATAGAGCGGTTTGAGAAACTTATGGAGACAACCGATCTGGTGCTTCTGGACCTGAAGGAAATAGATGAAGAAAAGCACAGGGCTTTGACAGGATGTTCCAATGAAAATATCCTTGCGCTGGCCCGCTGGCTGTCAGATCACGGAAAAGAAATGTGGATCCGCCATGTGCTGGTGCCGGGACTTACAGATGATGAGCAGGGGCTTCTCGGCCTGAGAGAATTTATCCGCAGCTTAAAGACGGTCAGCCGGGTGGAGATTCTTCCCTATCATACATTGGGAATGTTTAAATGGAAAAATATGGGAATCACTTATCCTCTGGAGGGAACGCCGGTACCGGCAAAAGAGGAGATAGAACGGGCGGAGAGACTCATTGGTGCAGGCGTCTTTCGCTAACAGGAAAAGGGAAACCGCTGATATGTTTCAGAGGTTTCCCTTTCGTCAATAATTGAAACGATTACCGTCCCTGGCCCTTGCTTGGGATCAGTTCGCCGGTAGTATTTCCATGGCAGATCGGCTTCCACTCTACCTTCTTTACAAGAGCTACGGCAGAGATCGGAATATAGGTAAACATAAAGAGCGGAAAGGTAAAGGTATAGAGAATCTTCTTGCGGGTGGACATTGCCACCTGTTTCCACTCTGCGGCCATGGTGATGGCGCCGTAAATCAACAGGCTTACATAGAACATACCCAAGGTGCGTCCAAGGAAGGACAGGTTCTCGGCAACGATCATTTTTGCAATGTAGCCCGGCTCTGTAAAGAAAGCGCAGAGCATGACTGCATTGATGATCAGGGCGGCCAGTGTAAAGAACATACCGGGAGCCACAGTCATAAAGATGTCATAGCAGGAAAAACCCTTTCTTCCCGGACGGAAACAGCCGCGGATCAGGCCTAAGCTGTAATGCCAGTCTACCTGATAAAAGCCCTTGGACCAGCGAAGTCTCTGTCTCCAGGACTGGCCGAAATGCACCGGCTGCTCGTCATAGATGACAGCTTTGTCGCAGTAGCCGATGACCTTGCCGTCAATGGCGCAGTTTACAGAAAATTCAATATCCTCTGTTAATAGATGGAAGGGCCAGCCGCCATTTTCACGGATCACTTCGCCGGACACCAGAAAGCCCGTTCCGGAGATTGCGCAGTTGGTTCCAAGAAGCATACGGGGGAAGTTTAAAAATCTGGCTTCCCGCAGAAACCACAGCCCGTATCCGGCAGATATCCAGTTGGCTCCGAAATTCTTGGAATTGCGGTAGCTGGTAAGGGCAGCGTAGTTTCCGCTGTCAAAGGTATTGTTCATCTCCCGCACAAAGCAGGGATCTACATAATTGTCCGCATCGAATACGAAATATCCGTCATATACGTCCTTGCCGGAGGCGGAGAGACATTTGAACAGATAATCCAGGGCATAGCCCTTGCCGATCAGATCCCGGTTGAAGCGGCGGTAAACCTTGGCGCCTGCCGCTAAGGCCACGTGAGCCGTATTATCGGTACAATTGTCGGCGATCACATAGATGTCAAGAAGCTCCGAAGGATAGTCCTGGGCTTTCAGGCTGGCGATCAGGCCGCCGATTACATTTTCTTCGTTTCTGGCGGAAATCACAGCCGCATACCTGTGAAGGGCATGGGGCGTATCAGGCGTCTTTGTGCGTCTGCGGATCAGACCCAGCAGAAGATAACCGATCTGATAAAAATAGAACACAACAAATATGGTTGCCATCACATAATTAAAATAATGCAGCATTCGCAGTGTACTCATATTTAACCTCTTTATATAGTTTTTTGATCCCGTCTCATCCGCCGGGACCGGTTTATGTAGAATCATTATAAAAAATAGCATAATTTTTAAATAATACAAGAGTTTTAAAGAAATTCATAAAATCTTAATAATTACTTCATATAGTATTCAATTATGAATGATAATAACGGCTGCAATTGTTTGTTTCGTATTTACTTTAGGCCAAAGAGCCGATATAATAAATGGAAGAACGAATGGAAACGGACATAACTGGGCCGTTTGAGGACACAAAAATAAAAATTCATTTAAAGTGTCGCAAAATAATAAAAGTTGTGGTATACTAAATTGACATATTTTCGAAATTAAGGAGCGTCTGTATGCTGAATGAAGAGAAGGTCCGCTATATGACAGAGCTGGCCATATTTGAAAAAAATCAAGGCAGAAGGATCTTTCCTGTAAACCGTTTCTTTAAAAGCGACTATGTGGGAGGGCAGATGTTCCGGGCTTTTTTCGGTTATACCTTCAGCTTTTTCCTTATTCTGCTCACCTGGGGGATTTATAAACTGGATGTGATTATGGGAGGGGCAGAGATCAGCCAGATTCATTCCTGGATCACAAATGGCGTCCTTGCCTACGGCGGAGGACTGTTTCTGTATCTTATGATCACCTGGCGGGTCAGCGCCAGGCGTTATGATATTGCCTCCAGGACTCAGACCATGTTTACGGCCCGCCTGCGCCATCTGGTGAAGCGATACGGAAAAGACCGGCCGGATGCCGGCAGAGAGAACCGAGGAGGAAGAACCATATGACAGGACTTCTGCTCTGGAAAGAGCATCTGAAGGAATTTTACGAGAAATACAACCCCATGATCCATCCGCTGATCCGTTTTTTATTTACTCTGTGCACGGTGCTCAGCATCAATTCTACCATCGGATATATGGCTAAGCTTAAAAATCCCCTGGTGGTTCTTATGGTTTGCCTGGTGGGGGCGCTTCTTCCAAATTGTACGCTGGTGCTTTTGATCGGCTGCCTGCTGGCGGTTCATCTGTATGCAGTTTCCATGGAGATGGCCCTGATCGCGGTTCTGATGATGATTGTGGTGGGGATTCTTTATTACGGCTTTAAACCGGGAGACAGCTGGCTGCTGGTGCTTACACCGTTAGCGTTCCTTTTTAAGATTCCCTATGCGGTACCTCTCCTTGTAGGGCTGGGAGGAAGCTTATGCTCTGTGATCCCTGTAAGCTGCGGCGTGTTTTTCTACTATCTCGTAATGTATGTAAAACAAAACGCAGGCGTCCTTACGGGAGAGGGGGCTGTGGACATGGTACAGCGCTACAGCCAGATTGTCCGCGCAGTATTCTTCAATCAGACCATGATCGTCATGATTGTCACCTGTATTGTGGGAATCCTGGTGGTGTACCTGATCCGGAGGATGTCTATCGACTATGCCTGGGTGGTGGCTATTGTGGCTGGTTCTGTGGCGGAGCTTCTGGTGATCTTCATTGGGGACTTTATATTTGGCGTATCAGTGGCTCCCATCCAGATGGTTCTCGGTATGCTGGTTTCAGCAGCGCTGGCGGCTGTGTATAATTTCTTTATATTTTCAGTAGACTACACCCGCACGGAATATGTGCAGTTTGAGGACGAGGACTATTACTACTATGTAAAGGCAGTTCCCAAGATGACCATGTCCACCACGGATGTGCAGGTGAAAAAGATCAGCGCCAGAAAACGCAGTACAAGGGAACGGGAGCCTGGCGGACAGAGGCCTTCATAAAAAACACATTTCATGAGAGGAGGACGATAGAAGATGGATATTTTGCTGGAAGTGATGGATCAGCTGTCGTCCTGGCTGTCTTTGCTGCCCAGGATCTCACTTAAAAATATTGTGGAGATTGCCATTATTTCCTTTCTGGTCTATGAACTGCTGGTATGGATCAAGAATACCAGGGCATGGACGCTGCTTAAGGGACTTTTAGTCATTTTTGCCTTTTCAGTGGTAGTGGTGCTTTTTAAGCTGGATACGATTTTGTGGATCCTTAAAAATATTACCGCCATTGCCGTGACGGCGCTTCTGGTTGTTTTTCAGCCGGAGCTGAGAAAGGCGTTAGAACAGCTGGGAAGCCAGAACATCATCAGCAGCATCCTTCCCATGGATCAGGGGAAAGAGACTAACGGATTTAATGACCGTACGGTCAATGAACTGGTTCGGGCTACCTTTGAAATGGCAAAGGTCAAAACGGGAGCGCTGATGGTGATCGAGCGGGGAACTTCTTTAAAAGAAATCGAACGCACCGGCATCGAGATCAACGGCCTTGTGACCAGTCAGCTTCTGATCAATATATTTGAGCATAATACCCCTCTCCATGACGGGGCAGTGGTAATCCGGGGGAACCGGGTGGCGGCCGCTACCTGTTACCTGCCTTTATCAGATAATATGTCCATTAACAAGGCTCTGGGAACCCGCCATCGGGCTGCGGTGGGCGTCAGTGAAACCACAGACAGCCTTACCGTTGTGGTGTCTGAGGAGACAGGGCGTGTTTCCGTAGCGGAAGGCGGCAGTCTTAAGACAGTATCCGATGCAGAGACGCTGCGGTCTATCTTATCCGGTATCCGGGAAGTGGCTGAGCCGTCCGGCAGCCGGTTCAGGTTATGGAAGGGAAGGCTGATCAATGGAAAAAAAGCTGATAAATAATTTAAAACTGAAAATACTTTCCGTCTTTATTGCTTTCTTTGTATGGCTGGCAGTGGTAAATATTTCCAATCCTGATATCACAGGAACGCAGAACGTTCCGTTGGAGGTGCTTAATGAAAGCGTGCTTACCTCCAGCGGAAAGACGTACGAACTTCTGGACGACAAAAACACAGTAACGGTATCCTATAAGGTAAGAACACTGGATTCCGGCAGTGTTTCGGCCTCTGATTTCAGGGCCTATATTGACCTGGCGGATATGTATGAGCCTACTGGTGCCGTTCCCATCAAAATTGATGTAAAGAACAGCCATGTGGATTCCGTGACCGCCAAGCCGGCGGTGATCCGGGTAAGGACCGAGGATCTGCAGCAGAAACCATTTGAACTGACACCAAAATATGTGGGTAAGCCGGAGGACGGCTACAGCCAGGGCAGCGTCAGCCTGTCACCGTCAAAGATCGTAGTCAGCGGGCCTCAGTCCCTGGTGGGACAGATCAGCACCGTGGGGATAGAGATCCGGCTGGATGGAGCGACGGAGGATCTGACCGGCACACTGCCGATCAAATGCTATGATGCCAATGGAAATGAGATCAGCCTGGATGACCGGGTTACCTTAAGCCGTACGGAAGCGGACTATGATCAGTCGATCCTGAAGGTGAAGGATCTGAGCCTGAATTTTGAAACAGAGGGACGGGTGGCTGACGGCTACCGCTATACTGGCATTGAATCCAGCATCAAGTCCGTGAAGGTAGTAGGCCTAAAATCTGACCTGGCAGAGATCAGTTCCATTACCATTCCAAAAAAGGAACTGAATATGGATGGGGCCACCGCGGATAAGAAGGTAACCATCGACTTAAGCCAGTATCTGCCAAAGGGCGTATCCCTTGCAGAGGGCGAGAGTCAGATCACGGTGACCATCAAGGTGGAACCGCTGGAAACCAGGGATTTTGTTCTGGGTTCTGATTCCATCCGTCAGGTAGGGGCATCCAGCCACTACAGTTATCAGTTTGACCGGGATACTGTGACCGTTCGGATCAAGGGTCTGACCGAGGATCTGGATCAGCTGACGGAGGAAAATCTGGAGGCGGAGGTAGATGTAAGCGATATGGGGCCTGGAACTCATACGGCGCAGGTGAGCCTGCAGCTGGGAGCGGCCTATGAACTGGTAAGCTGCGACCCTCTTCAGATCACTGTCCACGACCGAACGGCGGATGAGACGGAAACGGCGGCGGAATCCCAAGATACATCGTCCAGGCCGGCAGAGAGCGAGTCCAAGATGGAAGGAACGTCAGAGGCGTCCTCATCTTCCGCCCAGGAATAGGTGCCGTATCCATAGGAGACGGCTGAATACAATATGACAGTAAAACAACAGATACAGGAGTGAGAGACTTATGGTAAGCAAAGCAACGCTGATCAAGAATCCATCAGGCCTTCATTTAAGGCCGGCGGGAATCCTGTGCAAGGAGGCCCTGTTATATAAAGCAAAAATATCCTTTCGCGTCCGCAATGTGACGGCCAATGCAAAGAGCGTATTAAGCGTTCTGGGGGCCTGCGTCAAATGCGGCGAGGAAGTGGAGTTTATCTGTGACGGCCCGGATGAGGAGCAGGCCCTTGAGGCCATGATCCGTCTGGTGGACAACCGTCTGGGTGAGTGATGACGGCAACCAAAGGTTGTGAGTATAAATAAAGGGGGCGGGATTTCCCGCGCCTGAAACTTAAGGAGGAAATATCCATGTATAAGGGAACAAACGCTTCCGACGGCATCGGTATCGGTACCGCGGTGATCGTAGAGGAGGCAGAGCTTGTAATCACAAGAAGAGAGGTTGGGGACGCACAGGCCGAGGTTTCGCGTTTTAAGGGAGCGCTGGAGCAGACCGTCGCTGAGACCCAGAAGATGGCCGAGGATCTGGCAACCCGAGTGGGAGAGAAGGAAGCCGAGATCATGCAGGGCCATATGATGCTTTTATCAGATCCCATGCTTACGGGAGAAATTGAAAATTCCATCAGCAATGATAAAGTAAATGCAGAGTTTGCCATTGAAACGGTATGCAATATGTATGCAGATATGTTTGCGTCTATGGGAGATGAGCTGATGCAGCAGAGAGCTACGGATATGCGCGATATCAAGGTTCGTATGCAGCGTACTCTTATGGGGCTTCAGTCTGCAGATGTGTCCTCTCTGCCGGCCGGCACTGTCCTGGTGGCAAAGGATCTGACCCCTTCCATGACCGCAGGGATCAATCCGACCAATGTGGTTGGAATCGTTACCGAGTTAGGAGGCCGCACTTCCCACAGCGCTATCCTTGCAAGAGCGCTGGAGATTCCGGCTGTGGTGGCTGTAAACGGTCTTTTGGAGCAGGTAAAGGACGGGGATACCGTTGTTTTGGACGGCAGCACCGGCGAAGTATATGTAAATCCTGATACAGAGATAAAGACTGCTTATGAGGCGAAGAGAGACCAGTTCTTAAAGGAAAAGAAGGAGCTGGAAAAGTACATTGGAAAGCCGTCTGTTACAAAGGACGGAGTACAGGTGGAGATCGTAGCCAATATCGGAAAACCTGAAGATGTTGACAAGGTACTCCAGTATGACGGAGAGGGCGTGGGCCTGTTCCGCACCGAATTTCTGTTTATGGACCGTACCTCCATGCCGACCGAGGATGAGCAGTTTGAGGCCTATAAAAAGGTGGCGGCTGCCATGAACGGAAAGCCCGTGATCATCCGTACCCTGGATATCGGCGGCGACAAGGAGATCCCGTATATGGGTCTTGAAAAGGATGAAAATCCATTTTTGGGCTACCGTGCGATTCGCCTGTGCCTGGACAGGAAGGAAGATATCTATAAGCCCCAGCTGCGCGCTCTGCTGCGTGCCAGCGCTTTCGGAAATATCCGCATTATGATCCCTCTTGTGACCTGCATTGAGGAATACAGAGAGGCAAAGGCTCTGATCGAAGAACTGAAGAAGGAACTGGATGAAAAGGGAATAGCCTATAAAAAGGACATCCAGGTCGGTATCATGGTAGAGACCGCAGCCGCATCCCTGATCGCAGATATCTTTGCAAAAGAGGCGGACTTTTTCAGCATCGGCACCAACGACCTGACCCAGTACACCATGTCCGTAGACCGTGGAAACAAAAAGATTTCCTATCTGTATTCCACCTTTAACCCGGCTGTGCTGCGCAGCATACGCCATATCATCGCCTGCGGCCGGGAGGCCGGCATCATGGTCGGTATGTGCGGAGAGGCTGCCAGCGATCCCATGATGGTTCCTCTTTTATTAGCCTTTGGCTTAAACGAGTTCAGTATGAGCGCTTCCGCTATCCTGCGCACCAGAAAGCTGGTGACAGAGTACAGTGTTTCTGAACTTCAGGAAGTGGCCGACAAGGCCATGAGCTTTGCCACCACAGCGGAGGTAGAAGCCTATATGAGAGAATTTATGGAGAAGATGAACGGCTGATGTTAGTTTATGTTATTTGCTACATTGTAAGTTTTATCCTGGCCTGGCAGCATATTTATGTGCTGTCCGGCCTTGTACTCTTAGGAGCGGCCATCTGGCTGTATATCGGGGATTATATAAGGACGGGCAATCTGATCCATCTGCGGGGGCTGTTCTGCCTCTTTTTTGTGGGCGGACAGGGCATTTCCTGTTTTAAGCTGTCAAGGCTTCAGACAGACTGGGCTGTAAAGACCTGGATCTGTCTGTTTTTAGCCGTGGTTCTTTTCTGGACGGTTTTTGAGGTTATGACCCGTCTCTATGACGGCTGGACAGAGAAGGATATGCAGTCAGTATACCGCTTTTTTTCCTCCGGGGAGTCTCCGCTTCAGACGAAGCGGATCCTGATTTCCATGACCGCCATCACCGCAGTGTCTCTGCTGGCATTTTCATTTGAGGCCTGGAGACTGGGCTTTATACCGATGTTTTCTTACGGTGTCCCCCACGCTTATTCAGAATTTCATATCAGCGGGGTGCACTATTTTACCGTATCCTGTGTGCTGGTTCCGAGCCTTTCGGTGGTTTACTGCGTTATGACGGCAAGAAGAGGAAGAGGACTTACAAGGGACCGGGGATTTTTGCTGGCTATGGTTCTTGATCTGATCGCCCTGGCTATCCCGCTTTTGTGCGTGTCCCGCTTTCAGCTGATTCTGGCTGTGGGAATGGCAGTATTTACCTACATCTCCATGGCGGGGAATTTCAGCCTGGTATATGTGGGGGTTTTGGCCGTGGTGATGATTCCGACTTATCTGATCCTTACGGTACTGAGAAGCCACAGCGTAGAGTATCTGAATGGGATCTTTGAGATGAAGAACAGCCATATGCCCATATTTATTACCCAGCCCTATATGTATATTGCAAATAATTATGATAACTTTAACTGCCTGGTAGAGCAGCTGGGCCGTCATTCCTTCGGACTTAAGGGTCTGTTCCCTTTATGGGCACTTACAGGACTGAAATTCCTTATTCCGTCCCTGGTGAATTTCCCTTTATTTGTCACAAAGGAGGAACTTACCACGGTTACGCTGTTTTATGATGCCTATTACGACTTCGGCATATTGGGAATGATCCTGTTTGGAGGGCTTTTAGGTGCGGCCTGCTATGGGCTGGTGCGCCTTAGAAAAAAACTGTCCTGTCCGGTTGGCCATGTGATCTATGCCCAGATTGCCATGTATATGGCTCTGGCTTTCTTTACCACCTGGTTTTCCAACCCGGCCACATGGTTTTATCTTCTCCTGTCAGGAGCTGTGTATTTTTATGTGAATGCGTAAGAAACAGGCCGCGGGCCGTCCCCTCATGAACAGGGACTTCCGTTTTGGGGTTGAATCCTCAAAAGGAGCGGAGTATAATAAAACAGCATCTATTTTAACGGAAAACCGACCCCAGGAGGAAGAAAACTCATGACAAAGAAGCGTTCATTAGACACCATCTGTATTCAGGGCGGATGGGAGCCGAAAAACGGCGAACCCAGACAGCTGCCTATCTGCCAGAGTACGACATTTAAGTATACGTCCAGCGAGCAGATGGGACGGCTGTTTGATCTGGAAGAAAACGGATATTTCTATACAAGGCTGGCGAACCCTACCAATGACGCGGTAGCCGCCAAGATCTGTGAACTGGAAGGCGGAGCAGGCGCCATGCTGACCTCCTCCGGACAGGCCGCAAACTTTTATGCTGTGATGAACCTGTGTCAGGCAGGAGACCATGTGGTAAGTTCCGCTGCCATTTATGGCGGTACTGCCAATCTGTTCACAGTAACCATCCCAAAGATGGGCGTAGAGTGTACTCTGGTAAGCCCGGATGCCACAAAGGAGGAGCTGGCGGCTGCATTTCGCCCAAACACCAAGGTTTTATTTGCCGAGACGATCGCCAATCCCGCGCTGACGGTTCTTGACATAGAGAAGTTTGCCAGGGCAGCTCACGATCACGGCGTTCCCCTGATTGTGGACAATACCTTTGCGACTCCCATCAACTGCCGGCCTTTTGAGTGGGGCGCAGATATCGTGACCCACAGCACCACAAAATATATGGACGGCCATGCCATGACCATAGGCGGCTGTATCGTGGACAGCGGAAACTTTGACTGGGAGGCTCATCATGATAAGTTTAAGGGTCTTACAGAGCCGGATGAATCCTATCACGGCGTTATATACACCCAGAAGTTTGGAAAGCTGGCCTATATCACCAAGGCAACTTCCCAGCTGATGCGTGATCTGGGTTCCATTCAGTCTCCTCAGAATGCCTTTCTGATCAATGCCGGCCTTGAGACACTTCATCTAAGAGTGCCAAGGCACTGCGAAAACGCCTGTAAGGTAGCTTCCTTTTTAAAGTCCAGAGAGGATGTGGCCTGGGTCAGCTATCCGGGGCTGGAAGGGGATAAATATTATCAGCTGGCAAAGAAATATATGCCCACAGGCACCTGCGGCGTTATTTCCTTTGGCTTACGGTCCGGCAGAGAGGGCGCAGCCCGGTTTATGGACCGTTTAAGGCTCTGCTCCATCGAAACCCATGTGGCGGATTCCCGCACTGCGGTTCTGCATCCTGCCAGCCATACCCACAGACAGCTGACCAACGAACAGCTGACGGAGGCGGGAGTCGATCCTTCCATGATCCGTTTAAGCGTGGGAATCGAAGCTGCGGATGACATCATTGAGGATATCCGCCAGGCTCTGGAGCATACAGCAGATTAGCGGGAGTGCTTTGATGCAGAGGCAGGATAAAACGTTGTTCTTGTAAAAATATAACGATAAAATACAAAAATTTTTAGGTAATATTTGTAAATATTGCACAAAAAAACTAAAAAATATTTGAGAACTTTGCGACTAGACTAATTTTTTTTAAGGATATATAATACAAGTAATCAATTCAATAAAAATGCCTGATATGTATATCCTGGGGATTGGCCCAGAGTCTCTACCAACTACCTTAAGAGTTGACTACATATGTTTATGTAGTCAGCTCTTTTTTGGTACCCAAGTGTTAAGAAAACGTGAATGGATGCCGGGCGGCAGTTTCTGTGTTTCAGGAACCTCGTCCGTATAAACTTTGGGAGAAAAAAAGGGCTGATGGTCTATCTGGAGGTGTCGGCCGTTCCAGGCAGGAAACAGGCGTAAAGGAGTAAGGAGGAAATACAATGAAAGTTGTTGGTCAGGAAATCAACCGGGTGGATGCCCTTGGAAAAGTGACCGGCGAGGCAAAGTACACCGCGGATCTGGAACCCAGAGACATCCTTCACGGAAAGGTGGTTCATTCAACCATTGCAAACGGCCTTGTAAAGAGCTTTGATTTAAGCGAAGCGTTAAAGGTGCCGGGGGTGGTAAAGATCATCACCTGCTTTGATGTGCCGGATATCCAGTTCCCTACCGCAGGCCATCCCTGGAGCGTGGAGGTAAAGCACCAGGATATCCGCGACCGGAAGCTTTTAAACCAGAGAGTGCGCCTGTACGGCGACGACATTGCAGCGGTAGTGGCTGAGAATGAGGTTGCAGCAGCGCAGGCAGCCCGTCTGGTAAAGGCAGAGTATGAGGAATATGAACCTATTGTCACCGTAGAGGCCGCATTAAAGCCGGGGGCAGCTCCCTTGCATCCGGATATCCGCAGTGATAATGTCATCGTCCATTCCCATATGACTATGGGGCCGTCCGATTTTACCTATGAGGAAGGAAGAAAAAAGGCGCTGGAAGAATATGGGGAGGAAGGGCTGGTGGAAATTGACGAGACCTATGATACTCCCAGAATTTCCCACTGCCACATTGAACTTCCTGTTTCCTGGGCTTATGTGGATACAAACGGCAAGGCAACCATCGTCTCATCCACCCAGCTGCCCCATATTGTCCGACGCGTTACGGCTCAGGCCCTGGGAATCCCGGTAGGAAAGGTACGGGTAATCAAGCCCTATATCGGCGGTGGTTTCGGCAACAAGCAGGATGTTCTTTATGAACCTTTAAACGCCTTTCTCTCCATCTGTGTGGGCGGAAGAGCGGTCCGCATGGAGATCAGCCGCGAGGAGACTATCTCCGGCACCCGTACCCGTCACGCTATCGAAGGGAAATGCAGAGGTATTGTTACAAGGGACGGCAGGATCCTTGCAAGACAGCTGGAGGCATTTGCAAATAACGGCGCATATGCGTCTCACGGCCACGCCATCTGCGCCAACTGCGGAAACGTATTTAAAGATCTCTACAGAGACCGCCTGGGAGCGGAGGTGGACTGCTGGACGGTCTATACCTCTTCGCCTACGGCAGGCGCCATGAGAGGCTACGGCATTCCGCAGGCGGACGGGTTTGCGGAATGTCTCACTGAGGATATGGCGGTAGCCATTGACATGGATCCATGCGAATTCCGCTTAAAAAACTGTGTGGACGATGGGTTTGTTGATCCCGCCAACGGCATTTCCTTTCATACATATGGTTTAAAGGAGTGCATAAAAAAGGGGCGGGAGTACATTCGCTGGGATGAGAAGAGAGAGGCCTATAAAAACCAGACCGGTCCTGTAAGGCGCGGTGTGGGAATGGCTGTTTTCATCTATAAGACAGGCGTATATCCGATCTCACTTGAGACAGCCTCCTCACGCATTACATTAAACCAGGACGGTTCTATTCAGCTGTCCATGGGAGCTACGGAGATCGGACAGGGCGCAGATACGGTATTTTCCCAGATGGCCGCAGAAACCACAGGGATTTCCCTGGACCGGGTATACATCAATTCCACCCAGGACACGGATGTGACCCCCTTCGACACTGGCGCTTATGCGTCCCGCCAGACCTATGTATCCGGTATGGCCTGCAAAAAATGCGCCCGCGAGTTCCGCCATAAGGTGCTGGAATACGCCGCCTATATGCTGAACCATGATGTGACTGACCTTTCAAAGACGGTTTATTCCGATGTGGTAAAGGAGGCAGCAGGGAAGGTACGCCATGTACTGGGACTCACAGAGCAGGATGAGATCACATGGGATATGCTGGATATTGCGGATAGTCAGATTGTGGTTACCGGCGGCGATCCGGTGCTCTTTGACGTGGCAGTGGTGGCGGATACCGCCTTCTATTCCCTGGACCGCTCTGTCCATATCACCGCTGAGACGACCAACCAGTGCAGAGACAATACCTTTGCTTCCGGCTGCTGCTTTGTGGACGTTGAGGTAGATATGCCTCTGGGGCTTGTGACCGTAAAGGATATCGTAAATGTTCACGATTCCGGTATCCTGATCAATCCAAAGACGGCCGCAGGCCAGGTACACGGCGGCATGAGCATGAGCCTTGGCTTTGGCCTCTCTGAGGAACTTTTGGTAGACGAAAAGACAGGAAAGCCTTTAAACAACAACCTTCTGGATTACAAGATCCCAACGGCCATGGATGCCCCGGATCTCCACGTGGAGTTTATTCAGTTAGACGATCCGACCGGCCCTTATGGAAATAAGGCTCTGGGAGAGCCGCCGGCAATTCCGGTAGCTCCGGCCATCCGCAATGCCATCCTTCATGCAACGGGCGTTTCCATGAACACGGCTCCCATGACGGCCCAGAGGCTGATCGGGAAATTCAAAGAAAAGGGACTTATCTGAGAAGGAAGGAGACAAACGGTATGTTTGATATAAAATCATTTTATGAGGCAAGAGATGTACAGGATGCGGTGCAGGCTCTGGTAAAGGAGCCGGATGCAGAGGTAATCAGCGGCGGCACCGATGTACTGATCCGCATAAGAGAGGGGAAGGATGCGGGAAAAGCCCTGGTTTCCATCCACAATATCCCGGAGCTTAAGGGGGTAAGGCTCCTTGAAAACGGCGATCTCTGGATCGGCGCAGCAACGTCATTTTCTCACATTACAAACGATCCTCTCATTCAGAGGCTGGTCCCCATGCTGGGAGAAGCGGTGGATATGGTGGGCGGCCCCCAGATCCGCAATACCGGCACTATCGGCGGAAATATCTGCAACGGCGCTACCTCTGCCGATTCCGCCTCTACCATGTGGGCCTTAGATGCGCTGATCCTCTTGTCAGGGCCGCAGGGAGAGAGAACGGTTCCCATCTGTGAATTTTACACCGGGCCAGGACGGACGGTGAGAGAGCGGGAGGAAGTCTGCACCGGTTTTATCATTCGTAAGGAGAACTATGAAGGCTGGTATGGGCAGTATATAAAGTATGGAAAGAGAAAAGCCATGGAGATTGCGACCCTGGGCTGTGCGGTGCGGGTAAAGCTGTCTGAGGATAAGAGGGTGATCGAGGATGTGCGCCTGGGCTACGGCGTGGCAGGGCCTACGCCTCTACGCTGCCGGAAGGCGGAAGAGATATTAAAAGGAGCGGGAGTGGACGACAAGGAGGCCCTTGAGCAGTTTGCAAAAACAGCTTTGACGGAGGTAAATCCCCGTTCCTCCTGGAGAGCGTCCAGGGAGTTTCGCTTACAGCTTAGGTCAGTTTACAAGGAACTACACGCAGACCACGAAACGGGGGCTGCTGACAACAAATAAAGGCTGAGTATCAAGCACCGGGAAAGTGCGGGATATTCAGCCTGTTTTGTTGTCAGGGGTTTCCAAAGGGGCTTGCCCCTTGGCACACGACTTTGCTTGCAAAGTGTAGTGTGTT